>OBUS01000190.1_pt1 | contig 64803 bp, 49 predicted proteins | sample 1475921 | NCBI WGS metagenome assembly OBUS01 (sample SAMEA2579948, study PRJEB22360) | human gut metagenome | reverse complement strand
TGAAACTGCCGCCTAAAACTCTCCGCTGATTTATGGATCAGTTAACCGGGAGTTCAGGTTGGATCGCCCGTGCTCTGCGGCTTCCCGACAGTCATGAAGAACGCCGCTGACTGCGGCGTTCCCTACGGCATTAAACCGTCATGATTTCCTTATCTTTCTCGGCGATCACCTTGTCGATTTCAGCCACAAAGCGGTCCGTGAGCTTCTGGATTTCAGTTTCATAGCGGCGCTGATCGTCTTCAGAGATTTCCTTATCCTTCTCCAGACGTTCGAGCTGCGTATTGGCATCACGGCGCAGATTGCGCACAGCCACCTTGGCTTCTTCGCCGAACCCCTTCACTACCTTGGTGAGTTCGCGGCGGCGTTCCTCGGTAAGCGGAGGCAGCGGCACGCGAATCGTATCGCCCGAAGTGGCCGGGTTAAGACCAAGGTCGGAATCGCGAATCGCTTTTTCGCAAACCTTCACCATGTTCTTTTCCCACGGCTGCACCGTCAGGGTATGCGCATCGCCCACGCCCACCTGAGCAACCTGATTGAGGGGCGTCGGGCAGCCGTAGTAGTCGACGCGAATCTTGTCGAGCAGGCCCGTGCTCGCGCGGCCCGTACGGATGCGGGTGAAATCGTCGCGAAGCTTCTCAACAGTAACGCCCATCTTATGCTGGGTCTGCTGGATGACATCGGCAGCAGTCATGAATGATTCTCCTGATATCCGCAGCGCCGGCTTGACGTGAACTTCGTCTGCCCGAAGGCGTGACCCCGTCCCGTGAAACCGCGTTGTTCCCCGGCTCAATGGTTCAGGCCGGCGGATGAAAGCGCTGCATTAAATTGAAATCTGGTGCGAACATGGGCCGAAAACATCGTCTCCGGCCCATGTCTTAGCTAAAGGATTGTAGCAAGGCTCTATTACGAATGAACGAGCGTGCCTTCCTTTTCGCCGAGGAGAACGCGGCGAAGCGCGCCCTTCTTATTGATGTTGAAGACTTTGATCGGCAGGCCTTGTTCGCGGCAGAGCGCGAAAGCCGTGGCATCCATCACCTTGAGATTGCTGCGCAGCGCCTCGTCGAAGGTGATTTCGTCATACATCGTGGCTGTCGGATCCTTTTTCGGATCAGCCGTATAGATGCCGTCGACCTTGGTGGCCTTGAGAACGATATCGGCACCCACTTCCGCGCCGCGCAGCGCTGCGGTCGTATCCGTGGTCATAAAGGGATTGCCCGTGCCGGCGGCGAAAATAACAACGCGGCCGAGACGCAGATGACGCAGCGCCTTGCCGCGGATATAGGGTTCGGCGACCTGTTCGATGTTCAGCGCTGACTGCACGCGGGCTTCAATGCCGTTGTTGCGGCAGCAGTCCTGCAGCGCCATGGCGTTCATCACTGTTGCGAGCATGCCCATGTAGTCGCCGGTGGCGCGGTCCATACCGGTAGCGCCGAGTGCGACGCCGCGGAAGATGTTGCCGCCGCCCACCACGATGCCTACCTGTACGCCGAGGTCCAGCGCCGTACGGAGCTCTTCAATCATGTGCTGCAGCACTGCGCGGTTGATGCCGAAGCTGTCCTCGCCCATCAGGGCTTCACCTGAAAGCTTCAGCAGAATGCGCTTGTAGCAGGGCTTGGCCTGTACGTCCATTTGTTGTTCTCCTCACACCTTCACATTCACCCGCAGAGCATGCTCTGCAGACATTGGGCGAAATTATACGCGGTGAGGAGGTTTACCTATATGACTTTTATACGCCAAGCCGCAAAACGCCGCCGACAAAACGCACAAAAGCCGCCCATTGCTGGACGGCCTTTGTTTGGCGGAGCCTCATCGCTCACTCACAGATTCAATAGATGCTTCTTTGAAGTCATCCCTCCCGCCCGTGCATGCGGAGAGAAAAGACATTCAGCCATCCCTTGCAGCCGTGAGGAGCTGCGCGAGGCAATTCCCTCCTTAGCGTTCAAAGAACCTTCCCAAACCGCTCTCGAGCGCGGTTCGTGAGGCCTTCATCAATCGCTTCGCGGGAATCGATATCCGTTTCTTTAAAGCGCAAGCCCGATTAGGCCTTGGCAGCGGCAGCCTGCTGGGCAGCCACTTCGGCGGCGAAGTCGTCAACACGCTTTTCGATGCCTTCGCCCACGACGTAGAGAACGTAGGAGGCGATCTTGGCATCGGCAGCCTTCAGGAGGTCAGCCACAGACTTCTTGTCGTCCTTAACGAACGGCTGGTTGACGAGCGTGACTTCCTTGAGGAACTTCTTGACGGAGCCTTCGGCGATGCGTTCGAGCATGGCTTCAGGCTTGCCGGCTTCGCGGGCCTTTTCGATGGCGATGCGGCGTTCGGAGTCGATTAGGGCGTGATCGATGCCGGTTTCGTCGATAGCCTTCGGCTTGGTGGCGGCGATGTGCATGGCGATGTCGTGGGCGAGCTCTTCGTTGCCGCCGACCATGTCGACGAGAACGCCGATACGGGAGCCATGGACATACTGTTCAATGAAGCCCTGAGCTTCGACGCGGGCGAAGCGGCGGAACGTCATGTTTTCGCCGATCTTGCCGACGAGAGCCTTGCGGACGCCTTCAACCGTGGTTTCACCGAGCGGGAGCTCGAGGAGCGCAGCGACGTCGGCCGGGTTCTTTTCGGCGACGAGCTTGACGGCTTCGCGAGCCATCTGCAGGAACTCGGGGTTCTTCGCAACGAAGTCCGTTTCGGAGTTCACTTCGAGGATCGCACCGAGCTTCTTGTCGTCGGAGACGTAGACCACCACGACGCCTTCGGCCGTCACGCGGCTGGCAGCCTTCGTGGCTTTGTTGCCGAGCTTGACGCGCAGGATTTCTTCAGCCTTGGCCATGTCGCCATCGGCTTCCGTAAGCGCCTTCTTGCACTCCATCATCGGGGCGTCGGTCTTGAGACGCAATTCCTTCACCTGGGCGGCGGAAATAGCAGCCATGTTCTGTTACTCCAAAATTGAGAACGAAAAAAATCGAAAGAATTCTAAGAAAAAAGGGAGCTCTTGTGCGAGCTCCCTTTCTCATGTCGGAGTGTTCTGCGGCGCATCGTACCCACTAACGGTCTTCAGCGTCCGCTGCACTCCTCTTTGAAGCTCGCGGCGGAATTATTCCGCGGCAGGGGCTTCGGCCGGAGCGGCCTCAACAACCTCGACGAACTCTTCGTCAGCGGCCTTTTCGCCTTCGGCGGCGACGGCGCTGTCAGCACGGCCGGCGATCACGGCGTCGGCAATGCCGGCGGCGTAGATCTGGACGGCCTTCGAGGAGTCGTCGTTGCCCGGGATGACGTAGTCGATGCCGTCGGGGGAGCCGTTCGTATCGACAACACCGATCACGGGAATGCCGAGCTTGTTGGCTTCCTGAACGGCGATCTTGTGGTAGCCCACGTCAACGATGAAGAGGGCATCGGGAAGACCATTGAGATCCTTGATGCCGCCGATCGACTTGTTGAGCTTTTCAACGTGACGCTGGAAGTCAAGGGCTTCCTTCTTCGTGAGCTTGGCGGCGGTGCCGTCTTCGAGCTGCTCTTCCATGTCCTTGAGGCGCTTGATCGTGCCGCGAACCGTCTTGAAGTTCGTGAGCGTGCCGCCGAGCCAGCGCTGGTCAACCCAGCAGCAGCCGGCGCGCTGCGCTTCCTGAGCAACGATTTCACGTCCGCCGCGCTTCGTGTCAACGAAGAGGATGCGGCCGCCCTGGCTCGCGAGCTGACGAGCGAACTTAACCGCTTCGTCGAACATCACGACGGTCTTTTCAAGATTGATGATATGAATCTTGTTGCGGGAGCCGAAGATGTACTGGGCCATCTTCGGGTTCCAGAAACGAGTCTGATGGCCGAAGTGGCAACCCGCTTCGAGCATTTCACGCATGCTGACCATTTGAATTTTCTCCAAGGTTTGTCAGTCTGACACGACCTGCAGGAACCGCTTCTTCTAGTGATGAATGAACGGCACCTCGGGCGCAGGCCGCGCGCAATGTACATACCCGGGCCGACCAAGGCTTCCGGGCGCTTATGGAAATGTTCCGGCCCGAAGCAGATCACCTCGAGCCGAATCAAGCGCGCAATTTTACGGGCGCAGTTAAAGGAATTCAAGCCGTTTATCGACTTTTTTCATTCCGAGCCTTTATTCCAAGGGCTTGGCGCTCTTCACATCGAGCTTGGTGCTGTTCCAATCACGGTCAACCTTGGCGCGGATCTCCATGAGCTTGCCGCGATGAACCATTGACCAGTTGCGGTCGTGATCGAGTTCGGCGGTAATGACGCCGCCCGCCTCGTCCTGGAACTCATACTTGTCACTCTTGATGTGGCTCGTAAAGCGCCCGCGAAGGATGACGTACTCATCATCAGCGCCGTTCTTGATCACATTCTCAACCGTGGTCGGCGTCGTGGGACCAAAGCCCTGCGGCGCCTTGTCCTGCGAAGTCTGCGCAGCGGCGGGAGCATCAAAACCCTGGGGCGCGGCGCCCGAGGCGGCCTGAGCGGCGAGCGGGAGAGCGGCAGCAAGCGCGAATGCGAAGAGAGCAGTGCGGATATTCATGGTGAAACCTCTCTATGAATAACATGTGTCGTAGGAGTGTTCGAACCGCCGGGGAAAAGCAGCTGCAAACATTTTTCCTATCTGGTTGAGGTTTAGTTTAGAAAGCCTCAATTAGGATGTGCTGAGGCATAGATGAGCTGCGCCTTAGTTTTGCCGAAAACCATCTTAAGCGCTGTAGAATCGCGAACATTGACGCTGCGGCGGCCGACTTCAGTCTCCTGCGGCAACGCCGATCAACATAAATCATTAAGCGTCCGCCTCTCTCAGATAAAGAGCAGCGGACTGCCGACACATTCATTTTCTCCGCAGCCCATAGGGCAGCTTCAATCGTTTGCCGCCTGACGCCGGAGTTTGCTTTCCAATCATGTCCATTTCCATTAAAACGCCCGAAGACATTGCCGGTCTGCGGATTGCCGGCCACCTTGCCGCCGAACTTCTCGACTACCTCACGCCTTTCGTCAAACCCGGCGTTTCCACGGGCGAACTCGATCGTCTTGCTTACGACTACACCGTCAACGTTCAGGGCTGCATTCCCGCTTGTCTCGGCTACTGCCCTCCGGGCATGACGCCCTACCCCGCCACCACCTGCATTTCGATCAATCACGTGGTCTGCCACGGGATCCCGAGCGACAAAAAGATCCTCAAGGCGGGCGACATTGTCAACATCGACGTCACCAGCATCAAGAACGGCTACCACGGCGACACTTCGCGCATGTTCGTGGTCGGCAAACCCACCATCGCCGGCAAGCGGCTGGTTGATCTGGCCTTCGGCACCATGTGGGCCGGCATTGACGCCGTCCGTCCGGGCGGGTGCTTCAATGACATCGGCCGTGCCTGCCAGGCTTACGCCGACGCCAACGGCATCTCGGTTGTGCGCGACTACGGCGGTCACGGCATCGGCAAAGGGTTCCATGAAGAACCCCACGTCAACCATTTCCCCGTCAACCATCCGACGCCCAAGTTTGAACCGGGCATGGTCTTCACGGTTGAACCCATGGTGAACGCCGGCCGCTACGGCGTCACGATGCTCAATGACGGCTGGACGGTTGTCACCAAGGATCACTCGCTTTCCGCACAGTGGGAGCATATGGTTCTGGTGACTGAAACGGGCTACGACGTGCTTACGGTGAGCAAAGGCACGCTGCCGCCTCCGGCCTTTGTGAAGGGCTGGCATCTGCCGGAAAACCTCTAAACGAACTCAGCGGTCTGCCGCATTCGGCCAGATCCTGATCAAGGCGGCTCGTCTGCGCATGAAGCGCGGCGGCCGCCTTTTTCTTATCCTTTAGGCATCCAACCGCTTCTCACCAATCCTGCCCTTATGCCCTACGAACTGCCTTCCGATGCTGTTGCCGGCGTCGTGCGCACTTTTCAAGCCGCCCGCGAGCGGCTTGCCCAAGCGTGGCGCGAGCATCGCTCCACGGACGACTATCTGAGGAGTCACTCCGCCCTGCTCGACGCTGCGGTGAGGTCTCTTGCGGAACTCGCTGAGCTGCCGACAGACCGCTTAGCCATCGAAGCAGTGGGCGGATTCGGACGACGAGAGCTCTTTCCCTATTCCGATATTGATCTGCTCGTGCTCCTTGAGGATGAAGCTGGCGAAGATCCGATACTCGCAGAACATCTCTCGGCCTTTCTTTCCGCTCTGTGGGAGCTCGGACTCACAGTGGGCGCAGCGGTCCGAACCCGCACCGAATTCACCGTCGAAGCCGGCAAAGACGTCTCCATCGCCACGACCTATCTCGAATCGCGGCTCCTGCTTGGCAGCGCCCGCCTGTATTACGACGCCAAGGACGACTTCTTCGCGGCGCTCGACGCCCGAGCGTTCTTTCGCGACAAAATGCTCGAACTTAAGCGCCGGCATCAGAAATTCGACGATACGCCCTATGCGCTCGAACCCAACCTGAAGGAATCTCCGGGCGGCCTTCGCGATCTGCAGGTCTTTCTCTGGTGCGCTCGAGCCGCCGGTTTGGCCGACAGCGTGGAAGCGATGCACCGCGCGGATCTCATTACCGAACGCGAAATGCACACCATCCGGCAGTGCTACGAATTCCTGAAAACGATCCGCATCGAACTTCATCTGCTTGCCAAACGCGATGAAGACCGGCTTCTCTTTGATGTTCAGGAGGAATTAGCCAGCCGCCTCGGCTACCGAGCCACAGGGCTCATGCGGGCCTCCGAAGCGCTGATGAAGCGCTACTACTGGCACGCCAAATCCGTCGTGCAGATGTCGATTATTCAGCTGCAGACCATTTCCGACCGCCTGTTCGGCGGCTCTTCAAGAGCCACGCCGCTGCGGCTTGAATCCGCCTTTCTGGCTCGCGGCGACGAAATGGACATTGTGGCCGAGAATATCTACGAAACGGATCCCAATGCCATTTTGCGCACCTTTCTGGTGTTTGCTACGCACCCCGAACTCACGCGCTTTTCAACGCGGCTCCTGCGCGCGCTTTGGCATGCTGCGCCTGAAATCGGCCCCGCCTACCGCGACAACCTGCAAAACCAAACAACCTTTCTCGAGATTCTGAAGCTCGAAAAAGGCGCGGATGACGCCCTCGTGATGATGAATGCCTGGGCCATTCTCGGGCGCATGCTGCCGGCCTGGCGTCACGTGGTCGGACAGATGCAGCACGACCTTTATCACATCTATACGGTCGACCAGCATTCGCTGCTCGTGGTCAAAAACCTCTGCCGCCTGCGCCGCAGCGAGCACGCGCATGAATATCCCCTGTGTACCCAGCTCATGACGGCGCTGCCGAATTCATGGCGGCTGATCGTTGCCGGCCTTTTCCATGACATCGGCAAGGGACTGGGCGGCGGTCATGAAGTGATCGGCGCAGAAAAGTCGGATGCATTCTGCAAGCGTTTCGGGCTTTCCGAGTCCGACCGCGAATTCATCCACTTTCTCGTGCTCAACCACCTCGTCATGAGCCGAGTGGCGCAAAAGGAAGATATTTCGGACCCGAGTGTGGTTGAACGCTTCGTTGAACTCGTCGGCACCAAAGAGCGCCTCGATGCCCTTTACCTCCTCACCACTGCCGACATTCGGGCAACCTCCCCCAAGGTCTGGACGCCCTGGAAAGCCGGTCTCTTGGAGACGCTCTACAAGTCGGCCGTTGAGCGGCTCAACGGCTCCGAAGCCGAGAAGTCCGTCACCAGCATTATTGACGACCGCCGTGCGCGGGCTGCGGCCCTCGTGCACGGCGTCACGGACGCTACGCGCGAAAAGTTCTGGAAAGAACTCAACCTCGTCTACTTCATGCGCCATTCGGCCGAAGAAATCGCCTGGCATGCCGAGATGCTCGCCGAACGTGCGGACAGCCCCGATCCCGTCGTCAGAGTCAAACGCGGCACGGCCGAAGGCAGCCTCATCGTGCTGCTCTATCTGCCTGACACCAAGGGACTATTTCTGCGGGCAGTCGCCTTTCTCGGCAAATCGGGCCTCTCCGTAGTCGATGCGCGCATTCACACGACCTCTCACGGCTGGGCGCTCGACACCTTTGTGGCTAACGACGCCTTCGGGAAGTTCGCTTCGAGTGACAGTCTGAGAAAGCTCGAGCGGGACTTCGCTGCCGCCCTCACCAACGGGAAACCCTTGCCGCCCGCGCCGAAATGCCGGCTTTCGCGCCGTTCGCGGCACTTTCCCACTCGTCCTTCGGTGCAAATTCAGCCCGACGAATCCGGACGAGCTTTCATCCTCAATATCGTCGCCACCGACCGTTTGGGGCTGCTTTATGCCATCTCCAAAGTCCTTGCCAAGTACGACGTGAATCTGCAGACCGCCAAGCTCGCTACGCTCGGCGAACGCGCCGAAGACGTCTTTCTCATTGACGGCGCAGCGCTGCACGACGACGCCACGCTGCTCCAGCTGGAAGCGGAGTTAATCGAAGCCCTCCTGCCCAAGTCGAACTAAGGCAATCGATCTGCGCCCACGCAAAATAGGAAAAGGTCCGCCGCCCGACTGAGCACGTCGGGCGCGGACCTTTCAGGAAAAAAACGGAAGACGCGTGTTCTGCTTCAGAAGACGAGCTTCGAGATGCACCAGCCGATCAGTGTGCCGCTTACGACGAAGACAACGCCCGGACGCAGATAAGAGTGGTTGATGACGAATGTGCCGAGGCGAGTGGTCCCCGTACGGTCAAAGGCCGTGCAGCCGATCTGCGCCCCGCCCGGAATGAGGAAGTCGCCGTAGCAGCAGGCCCATGTGCCGATCAGGAATTCCGGCGGGAGTCCAAACTTCAGCCCCAGCGGCATCATGATCGTCGTCGATACTGTCGGCGAAAAGATCACGCTCGAAGCAAGGAATGCAGCAACGCAGAAAACGAAAGGCGCGCTCTGAGCAATGCCCGAGAAGACATCGGCGAGCAGCTTCGTGTGCAGGTCAAAGAACGTCCCTGTGCACCAGGCAATACCGAAGACGCCGACAACGCCGATCAGACCGGAGCGAAAGACCGAACCGGAAGCAAACTTTTCAGGCGGCACGCGGCAAAGCATGATGATGAAGAAAGCCGTCGCCAGCATCACCATCTGAATGAGCGACGGGATCGGAAGCTGGGAAACCTTGCCGGCGGCTTCCCATGCCGGGCGAAGACCCGGAATGGAACCCACGCAGATCGAAACAAGGATGCCGATGAGGAAAATGGCCACTGCGCGGCGGGCGAAGGGCTTCTCTTCGAACTTCTTTTCGCCTTCGGTTACGCCAGCGAGCCACTGGTAGTCACCGTTGGCCAGACGACGCTTGAATTCAGGATCATCCTCGAGTTCAGCGCCGCGCCAGAAAACGGAAAGCGCCGTCACACAGATCGTCAGGAGGAAGGTTGGGACGGTCACCGCCAGAATCTGCCAGAAGGCCACGCCTTGGGTCGCCATGATGCCCACCATAGCGGCCATGGCCGCGGACATGGGCGAAGCCATCACGCCGATGCCCGCGCAGATCACTGAGGCCGACACAGCACGTTCAGGACGAACCTTGGCCGAGGCGGCCACTTCGGCCACCACCGGATAGACGGCGAAGGCCACATAGGCCGTTCCCACCAGCATCACGAAAAAGGAGCAGACGAAGGGCCCCACAAAGGTAATGGCTCGAGGCCACTTGCGAAGGAGCTTCTCGGCCCAGCGCACCAGCAGATCCAGACCGCCCGAACCCTGCAGAACAGACGTACAGGCAATCACTGCCGTAATAATGAGCAGGACGCTGGTCGGAGGTGACCCCGGCTGAATGCCCATGCCCAAAACAAGAATACAGACGCCGAGACCGCCTGCTGCGCCGAGGCCGACGCCGCCCAGGCGGCCGCCGACGGCCACACAGACAAGCACGACGGCCAGCTGAAGCCAAATAGAGAGATCCATTTCCATGATGCTTTTGATAATTGGTGGTATTTGTGCGACCTAAAGGTGCCGGAAACTGCCTCTGCGGCAGGCTTCCGGCACCTTTAGCGGCGGTAATTCTAGAAGATCTCAATGCGAAAGAACTAGCCCTGCCACCACTTTTGCAGTACCTAGAGCATGCAGTAGACGGCATAGCCGGCAGCTACACCCGTAAATACATGCACGCATCCCGGCAGGAGATAGGAGTGGTTGAGCACCCAGCTGCCCAAATGCGTTGTGCCCGTACGGTCGAACGAACAGCAGCCAATCTGTGCGCCGCCCGGAATGAGGAAATCGCCGCACGTTGCCGGGTAAAGCGCCACCAAAAGGAGGGGCGGGATGCCGATGGCTGCGCCGAGCGGCATGAGCGCTACCACGGTTGCCGACGGGCTGAGAATCACCGCTGAGAAGAAAAAGAGCACGAGTCCGAAGAGGAGCGGCGTCGATTCAGCCATGGTCTTAAAGAGCGACACAAACTGGTCGTGATAGCCGTCAAAGAACGTCCCGGTCAGCCAGGAGATGCCGAAAACACCTACCACGCCGATGAGACCGGCGCGGAAAACCGAGCCGTCGGCGAATTTGTGCGGCGGAATCTTGCAGGCCACGATAATGAAGAGGCCGCAGGCGAGCATCACCATCTGAATAAGCGACGGGATCGGCAGCGTGCTGGTGCGGCCGTCAGGCGTCGTCCATGTCGGCAAAAGCCCTTTGAAAAAGCCCAGGAGCAGCACAACCGCCACACCCATCGCGAAAATGGCGACCGAGAGACGCACCTTATTGAGGCCCGATGATTTCGCATTTTTGTCGTCCGTGCGCGAGAGGACCAGATCCTCAAAGTCGCCCTCGGCAACGCGGCGCTTGAATTCGGGATCATCTTCGAGCTCCGTGCCGCGCCAATAAACCGAAAGGCAGGTTGCGGCAGTGGCAATGATGAAGGCCGGCACCGAAATCATCAGGATGTCAAGAAGCGACACGTTGTAGGGCGAAAGCGACGCCACCAGCGCTGCAGTTGCGGCGCTCATCGGCGAAGCCACCACGGCAATGCCCGCAGAGATGACCGAAGCCGCAATCGGACGCTCGGGACGCACGCGGGCCTGAGTGGCCACTTCCGCCACCACCGGGTAGACCGCAAAAGCCACGTAGGCCGTCCCGACAAAGATCACGAAGAAGGAACAGACAAAAGGCGCGACGAACGTAATGGCTTTGGGCCACCGCCGCAGCATCCGCTCGGCAATCTTCACCATCCAGTCCAGACCGCCGGCCCCCTGCAGAATCGATGTGCAGGCGATGACGGCCACAATAATGAGAATGGTTGAAACGGGCGGAGAACTCGGCTTGAGGCCGAAGAAAAGCACCAGAATGCAGACGCCGAGGCCGCCGGCGGCGCCGAGACCAACGCCGCCGTTTCGGCCGCCGAGGCCGATGCAGAAGGCAACAGTGAAAAGCTGCAGCCAAAAATTAAGATCGGTTTCCATGATGTATCTCCAGACTTTTCGAGACGAAAAAGTCCTGCCGGGCTCTGGCATCTGCAGCCCGGATCAATGCTGAAAGCTCAAAGAAAGACGGGGGCGGCCGACGACGGTGTGAGGAAGACGTACGACCGCACCCCTAGAGAGAGGGAATGGAGCCGCCCTAAAGGCGGGGCTCATTAAGCCTGGAGGGCTTTGGCTTCCTCAGAGAGAACCTTATCGGCGTGTTCGAGCTGCTCACGGACCCGTTCGGGCGCCGTGCCGCCGAATGACCGGCGTGCTTTCACACAGGTTTCGAGCGAGATTTCCGCACGGATATCCTCCTCAATCTTGTCGGAGAACTGACGGTATTCGTCCATAGTGAAGTCGTCGAGGCGCTTGTTGTGCTTGATGGCGTAGTTCACCATTGACCCCACGATGTGGTGCGCTTCACGGAAGGGAATGCCTTTCTTGGCGAGGTAGTCGGCAAGGTCCGTCGCATTGGCGTAGCCCATGTCCGCTGCGCGGCGCGTCCGCTCTGCGTTCACTTTCATCTTGGCGATCATCGGCGTCACGATGGCGAGACTGTCGAGCAGCGTGTCGATCGAATCAAAAACCTGTTCCTTGTCTTCGGACAAGTCTGTGTTGTAGGCGAGCGGAATGCCCTTCATGATGGTGAGCATCGCCATGAGATTGCCGTACATGCGGCCGGTCTTGCCGCGAATCTTTTCGGCAATGTCCGGATTTTTCTTCTGCGGCATGATGGAGGAACCCGTGCAGAAGTCGTCGGAGAGTTCAATAAACTTGAATTCCTGCGACGAGAAAGTAACGAGCTCTTCGCACAGGCGGCTCAGATGCATGTAGCACATCGCCGCTGCGGCATTGAATTCGACCATGTGGTCACGATCGGAAACGCTGTCGATCGAATTTTCGGTCGGCCCATCAAAGCCGAGCGCTTTGGCCGTAAAGTCGCGGTCAATCGGGAAATCCGTGCCGGCGAGCGCCGCAGATCCCAAGGGACAGCGTCCCATGCGCTTATAGAGGTCGCCAAAACGCGTGAAATCGCGCTCAAGCATCCAGAAGAACGCCATCATCCAGTGCGCGAAGAGAATCGGCTGGCCTGTCTGCATGTGCGTGAAGCCCGGCATGATCACGTCAGCATTGGCGCGCGCCACCGCGACGCACTCTGCCTGCAGTCCGCGGACGGCCTCCTGGACCTCGCGGATCACATGACGCAGATACATCTTCGTAGAGGTCGTCGTCTGGTCATTGCGGCTGCGGCCGGTGTGGAGCCGCCCGCCCGCCGGGCCGACAATTTCGGTCATTCGCTTTTCGATCGCCATATGGATGTCTTCGTCCTTGACGGTGAAGACAAACTTGCCCGAGCGGATTTCTTCGGCGACCTGGTCAAGTCCGCGGCAGATGGCCTGCGCATCCGCTTCGGAAATAATGCCCTGACGCGCAAGCATCGCGGCATGCGTCTGCGAATCCTTGATGTCAAACGGGCACACACGCTGCTCGAACGGAATCGTCGCATTGAACTTTTCAACGAGTTCGTTGGCCGGCAGGTCAAAACGACCGCTGCGGCTCTTGCTCTCTTGGCTGCTCATGAATCTCTCTCCATTTTGGTGGTGGTTTCATTGATGTCGTCATCGACAACATCATCGTCATGAGCGACATTTTCTCTATATTGTCGACAATATAAAAGATAATGTTGTCATAATATTGATGAGGCTCAAAGCTGACTGTCTCGCCTTTACGCTGCTCAGGGAGCAGCAAAGGGCTTTATTTCGGCTTAGGATTCAATTCGCAGCTCGCACCACCCAAAGGAACCACCATGAGTCAGGAAAAACTCATTCCCGCTGATCAAACCAAATGCGCCGAATTGGCGCGCTTCGTCGTTCGTACCACCTTTGACGATCTTCCTGAAGCCATCGCGCAAAAGGCCGTCCGCCACATCCTCGATTCCATCGGAGCCGGCACGGCCGGCGCCATTGCACCGGAAACGACGATCCTCACGCAGACGCTTCATGCCGCTGGGGAAGGCTGCGGCGCCGCTCCGCTTTGGGGGCGCGGCGAAAAAATGACCCCGCTCAATGCCGCCCTTGTGAACGGCACTGCCTCTCATGCTTTTGAACTTGACGACACAGGCGGATGTGACCATTCCGGCGCAGTGGTTGTACCGGCAGCCGTCGCTGCACTCGAACTTGCCGGGCGCCCTGTTTCCGGCAAAGAATTCATTACCGCCGTGGTGCTCGGCTACGACATCGCCCGCAGAGCGCTCGAAGCCTGCGGCGCTTACGAACCCCACAACGGTGCGGGTTTTCATTCTACGGGTACCTGCGGCCCCTTCGGGGCAGCTGCGGCCGCGGCCAAGATTCTCGGACTGAATGCGCTCCAGACGCGTCACGCGCTCGGCATTGCCAGCGCTTACTCGGGCGGCCTCTGGGCCTGCGTTCATGACGGCGCTCAGAATAAGCGCCTGCATGCGGGCCATGCCGCTCAGGGCGGTCTCATGAGCGCGCTGCTGGCTCGTCAGGGCTTCACGGGGCCGGCTCAAGCCTTCGAAGAGGTCTGGGGCGGCTTCAACCACTCCTACGCTCCGACGTCATCGGATCCGGACGCCTGGCTGCGTGACTTAGGCAAAAACTGGAAACTCGCCCGAGTGTCCATCAAGCCGCACGCCTCCTGCCGCTCGACCCATTCTTCGATCGATGCCCTCGACAATCTCATGGCCAAATATGACTTCAAGGCTGACGAGATTGCTGAAATTCTCATCATCATCAACCCGTTCGTCTACGGCATGTGCGGGGGCACGGCCATTCATCCGATGAATGCCGCGCAGCTCTCGATCCCCTACAGCGTGGCCGCCAATCTGGTTTTCGGCTCGGCCAGTCTTGCCTCCTTCACGCGCGAAAAGCGTGAAGATCCCCGCATTGCTGAAACAATGGCGAAGATCCGATTCGAAGTCGACAAGCGTCAAAAGGACGACGACGAACCGATTGTTCAAGTCACCTTGAAGGACGGGCGAGCGTTTGAAACGCGCGTTCCCATGCCGCTCGGCAGTCCGGTTAATCCCGTCACGGACGAGGCGCTCCTTAAAAAGTTCCGCTCGGTGGTCGGTATGGTGCTTTCGCCCGCAGATGTCGACGCACTGGCCGAACGCCTGCTGAGCCTTATTGAGGTGACCGATGTCCGCGCTGAAGTGGCGGAAATTTTGGGACGCACGCCCGCGCACAGGGAAGTGTTCCGCGCTTAACGTGCGCCGTTAAAAGCTCTCGGCCGGCAGATAGCCATTCGCCGGCCGATGGGCCGCACTGCGGCAAAACGCGCGGCTCTATGCTTTTTTATCCATCGAGCCTGCCGCTGCTTCGCCGCGCCTCAGGTCGTCAGCGGCACCGGCTACTTCGAGCTGAATCACGGTATTGAGCGCCTCGCAGGCCTCGTCCATATTGCCCTTTTTAATGGCGTCCAGAAGACGCCGGTCTCCGGTAATTAAATCCGAAAGATAATCCGACGGCAGGCTTTCCCCTGTTTCCCGCAAAAGCCGCAGGCATTCCGTAAGCAGTGACTCGGCAAAAACCTGCAGCACGCGGTTGCCGCAGCCCGAAATCAATTCGAGGCGAAAAGACTGGTGAATTTCAATCACCGCGGCGCCCGAGATCATCACGCGTTCGAGCTGACTGACCTTCTCCGTCAGGCGGCCGGCCGTCATCGGCGTGAGTCGTTTGACGGCGAGCTCGAGCACGGCATGTTCGATCAACATGCGGGCTTCAAGATCTTCCATAGCGTTGAAGCCGCTCACAGTCAGCTGAGAGCCGATGTTTTTAGAAAGCTTCTCGGGCTCAGGATCAAGCACGGTGAGTCCGCGTTTCTGCGCACGGTGGATGATCCCCATCCGCGTGAGAATGTCGAGCACCCGACGCACGCGGTAGCGGGAAACGCTGAACCGTTCGGCGAGCTTCATTTCCGTATCCATCTTGCCGCCTTCCTGCGCCTGATGGATCAGGTGGTTGTGAATGTCGCGAAAGAGGCTTTCCTCGTCCATGAAGCGTCCAGAAGGAATGTCGGCCGCAGCACTAGCCGCTTATTGACAGATCGATAAAAAGAAGGGAGCAAGCGTTCCGTTGTCGCCAGCATCGTTAGTTAAGCATGAAAACTTATCGCGCCAGCACATGCCCGTCAAGCGCAGCTGATCCCGGATGCACGCACCGCACCTGATTTTGCAGCATCCGAGTCCCTCGAATCATACGTTTTTAGACTGGTGATGCAAGGCCATGTTGTCGACAAATATCAGCAACTAAGCCTCAAGTCCTAGGCCGCATCAACTTGACGCAGGAAACGCATTTGCGCTTTCAAAAGAAGCCTTTACAGCTTGAGTCGTGATCAGCAAAATTCGTTTTCGAAAATTCAAATATGCGGCCGCAGAACCTCCTGCAGACCGCTCCGATTGATGGAGTTTGTTCATGTCTCTTAAGACCAAAGTTCTCACTGCCGCCGCATTTGCTGCTCTGCTCGCTTCCACCGCCGTTCAGGCTGTGACCTATACGGTCGGCACAGGCGCGACCTATCGTCCCTTTGAATACGAAGCGCCGAACAAAGAAATCGTCGGCTTTGACATCGATTTGATGAAAGCCATCGCCAAGGCTCAGGGCTTTGACGTCGAGTTCGTCAATACCACTTGGTCGACCATCTTCCCGGCGCTCAACAACGGTGACCGCGACATCATCATGTCCGGCATCACCATCACGGACAAGCGCAAGGAGGCCGTCGACTTCTCCGAACCCTACTTCCTCGCCCACCAGCTCATCCTCACGAGCTCGAACCTGCAGATTAAGAGCCTCAAGGATCTCGAGGGCAAGCTGATCGCCGTCGTCAATGCTTCTGCTGGCGACGTAGCCGCTTCGAACGCCTTCGGCAAGGCTTCGACCAACATCCGCCGTTTTGACAACACGCCGCTCGCGCTTGAAGAGCTCGCCAACGGCGGCGTCGACGCCATGATCGGCGACGTGGGCGTGCTGCAGTGGTACATGAAGCAGAACCCCGACAAGAAGTTCAATCAGTGCCGTGATCCGGAATTCCAGGAACAGTACTTCGGCATTGGCGTGCGCAAGGGCAACACTCAGGTGCTCAACGACGTCAACGCGGGCCTGAAGAAGGTTATCGAGTCGGGCGCCTACAACGAGGTCTACCGCAAGTGGTTCGGTTCGGATGCTCCGAAGCTTCCGGCCTTCACGAAGTGATCGTCCTTTGACTCAATCCTTGAAGCAGAGGGCAGCAGAGGATTCCCCGGCTGCTCATCGGCTTCAAGGTTAAAACGCGCCGCTCATCCGACATATCCGGACGCGGCGTTTTCCTTATTCAGAACAACAACAAAAAGGATCCCTCATGTTTGGCTTCGAATCCAGTGTTATTGCGGAATACTGGCCGCTTTTCGTCCATGGCGCCTGGACGACCGTTCAGGTGACCATCATCTGCGTCTGCCTGGGCATGTGTCTGGGAACGCTCTTAGGCATGGGCCGCCTCGCACAGGCGCGCTACAACCCGCTTAAAGGCTTCCTGCACTACTGCGTGCGCTGGCCGATCACGGTCTACGTGAGCTTCTTTCGCGGCACGCCGCTCTTTGTGCAGATTTTTCTCATGTACTTTGCCGTGCTGCCGGTCTTTATTCACCCGGTTGACGGCTTGCTGATTTCGGGTCAGCTTGCCCGAGACATCCGCTCGAACTACGGTGCAATGCTCGCCGGCGTCTGCGCCATCACCCTGAATTCGGGCGCTTATATGTGTGAAATCTTTCGCGCCGGCATTCAGTCGCTCGACAAGGGACAGATGGAAGCTGCCCGCTCGCTCGGCATGTCCTACATGCAGGCCATGCGTACGATCATCCTGCCGCAGGCCTTCCGCCGCATGTTGCCCGCACTCGGCAACAACGCCATTGCTATCCTGAAGGATTCCTCGCTCATCTCCGCCATCGGCCTGGCCGAACTCGCCTACGCCGCCCGTACTGTCGCGGGCGCTTCGGCCCGCTACTGGGAACCCTACATCACCATTTCCTGCGTGTACTGGGTGATGACGCTGCTCCTCGCCTGGGGCATCCGCAGACTTGAAGCCCGCCTCGGCCGCGGCGACAACGGCATTGGGAGCTAAGAGCCATGACCGAACCCATCGTATCCATTCAGAATCTGAAGAAAGCCTTCGGCGACCATGTCGTGCTCGACGGCATCAATCTCAACGTCATGCCGGGCGAAAAGGTCGTTGTGCTCGGCCCTTCGGGATCGGGCAAGAGCACGATGCTTCGCTGCATCAACGCCCTTGAGATACCGACCTCCGGCGCCATCTTCTTCAACGGCGTCGAAGTCACCAATCCGAAGACCGACCTCAATCACGTGCGCGAGCACCTGGGCATGGTTTTTCAGCGCTTCAATCTCTGGCCGCACAAAACCGTCATTGAGAACGTCATGCTTGCCCAGCAGCTCGTTCTTAAAAAGGATCCGGCGGCAGCCAAGACCCGTGCTGTTGAACTCCTCAAGAGCGTCGGGCTTTTCGACAAGGCCGACGCCTATCCGGCAAGCCTTTCGGGCGGTCAGCAGCAGCGCGTTGCTATTGCCCGCGCACTTGCCATGGAACCCAAGGTTATGCTCTTTGACGAACCGACCTCTGCGCTTGACCCAGAACTCGTGGGCGAAGTGCTTGCCGTCATGAAGCGGCTGGCTGAATCGGGCATGACGATGATCGTCGTGACGCACGAAATCGGCTTTGCCAAAGAGGTCGCCGACCGCGTGGTCTTTATGGACGGCGGCCATATCATTGAAGAAGGCGCACCATCGGAAATTCTGGTCGCGCCCAAAGAAGAGCGTACAAAGTCCTTCCTCGCGCGAGTGTTGTGAAACGGCCTCAGCCTTTTTCAAAGTTCAAACTCAAGCCGAAGCGTCCTTCATGCGCTTCGGCTTTTTTCGCTTCAAAGGAAAGCACCTCGATAATCCTCAATGTCATTGATTTACAAAACAAATCAATGTAATCATGAATACGTAAGCGGACCCGAATTCTTTGCGTATCATCAAGCTGAACCGTACAATCAATCAAAAGAAGTACCTACGAGGAAGCACTTATCCGGTAACTTACTTTCATGCATGAGAAAGCATTTGTTTTAGCTGTGCTTTCAGCCCATTTGCTCTGCTGCGGTCTGCCGCTGTCACCTGCTTCTTTTGAAGGATTGGCATAAACCCGTACGCTTGATAGCCTCGCAATGCAATCTGCTTCCTTCAGACTTTCGCCTGCCACTAGTTTTTCACGCCATTGTTTCCCTCTCGGAGATCCGACGAATGCCTCTCGGCCGCATACATTCCTACGAAACCTTCGGGTCCGTTGACGGCCCCGGCGTCAGGTTTGTGGTCTTCATGCAGGGCTGCCGGATGCGCTGCGTCTACTGCCACAATCCGGATACTTGGCGCATTCATGCCGGTGAAGAAAAGTCTGCTGCCGAAGTGCTTCGCATGGCGCTGCGCTACCGCCCGTACTGGGGCAAAGAGGGCGGCATCACGGTAAGCGGCGGAGAGCCCCTCCTGCAAATCGACTTTCTGATTGAACTCTTCGAACTGGCCAAAACCGAAGGCCTCAACACCACGCTCGATACGTGCGGTCTGCCCTTCACAAAGGATCCGGCGTGGCTCGTCAAATTTGAGCGTCTCATGAAGTCGACCGACCTCGTGATGCTCGACCTCAAGCACATTGACCCGCCGACACATAAGCGGCTGACCGGCTGGAAGAACGACTCCATTCTGGCCTGCGCCCAGTGGCTCTCCGAACACGGCAAACCCATGTGGATCCGCCATGTGCTCGTGCCGGGCTGGACGGATGAAGATGCCGCGCTGGTGAAACTCGCCGCCTTCGTTGCCGAGCTTCGAACGGTCAAACGCGTGGAGGTGCTTCCTTACCACACGTTTGCCATCCCCAAATGGGACCGACTCGGAATACCCAACAAAATCCGAGACGTTCTGCCCCCCGAACCTGAACGCGTAGCCAATGCGAAACGCATTCTGCATGCGTTCGGCGACTGACCGATTTCCCCAAACTTTTGAATGCTTTGATTATTTCTGGAGGTTTATATGACCAACGCTTGGAGAGGCTTCCGAGGCGATCACTGGCGCGACGACGTCAACGTGCGCGACTTCGTGCAGCAGAACTACACCCCTTATGACGGCGACGAATCGTTCCTCGCCGAACCCACTGACGCTACCCGCAAACTCTGGGGACGCCTGGCCGAACTTCAAAAGGAAGAACGCGCCAGGGGCGGCGTGCTCGACTGTGAAACCGAAATTGTCAGCTCCATTACGGCCTACCCTGCCGCCTACCTCGACCCTGAACATAAGGAATACGAGAAGGTGGTTGGCATGCAGACCGACAAGCCCCTCAAGCGTGCGTTCATGCCCTACGGCGGCATCCGCATGGCTCAGGAAGCAGCGAGCACGTACGGCTTCCATGTGAACGATAAATACACCAAGATCTTCAACGAGTACCACAAGACCCACAATCAGGGTGTTTTTGATGCGTACACCGACGAGATGCGCGTGGCCCGTCGCAACCACATCATTACGGGTCTGCCCGACACGTACGGACGCGGCCGCATCGTGGGCGACTACCGCCGCGTAGCGCTCTACGGCATTGACGCACTGGTCGCGGAAAAAAAGAAGGACCTCGCCAACTGCGGCTGCGGCATCATGACTGACGACGTTATCCGTCAGCGTGAGGAACTTTCCGACCAAATCCGCGCACTCGGACAGATGAAAGTCATGGCCGAAAGCTACGGCTTTGACATTTCCGGCCCGGCGAAGAATGCCCGCGAAGCCGTGCAGTGGCTTTATTTCGGCTACCTTGCCGCCATCCGCACGCAAAACGGCGCAGCCATGTCCGTGGGCCGTATCTCTACCTTTCTCGATATTTATATCCAGCGTGATCTCGCTGAAGGGACGCTCACGGAAACTGAAGCGCAGGAGCTCATTGACCACCTCGTCATGAAGTTCCGCATGGTGAAGTTTGCCCGTATTCCGGCCTACAACCAGCTCTTCTCTGGCGACCCGGTGTGGGCCACGCTGGAGATGGCCGGTCTCGGCATGGACGGCCGTTCGATGGTAACGAAGAGCGACTTCCGCTTCCTCCATACGCTCGAAAATATGGGGCCGGCTCCGGAACCCAATCTCACGGTGCTTTATTCGAAGAACCTGCCGAAGGCTTTCCGCAAATATTCGGCCAAGGTCTCCATCAATACGTCGAGCGTCCAGTACGAAAACGACGATGTGATGCGTCCGATCTGGGGCGACGACTATTCGATCTGCTGCTGCGTATCGGCCACCGAAACCGGCAAGGAAATGCAGTTCTTCGGCGCTCGCGCCAACCTCGCCAAGTGCATGCTCTACGCCATCAACGGCGGCGTTGACGAAAAGACCGGCACGCAGGTAGCGCCGGCCTTCCGCCCGATCACGAGCGAGTACCTCGACTACGACGAAGTGATGCTGCGCTTCAAGCCCATGATGAATTGGCTCGCGGGGATTTACGTCAATACGCTCAACCTCATCCACTACATGCACGACAAGTACTTCTATGAGGCCGCTGAAATGGCGCTCATTGATACCGACGTGCGCCGCACCTTCGCAACCGGCATTGCCGGATTCTCACACGTGGTCGATTCACTCTGTGCAATCAAGTACGCCCGCGTGAAAGCGATCCGCAATGAGGCCGGTGTGGTGGTGGACTATGAAACGGAAGGCGACTTCCCGCGTTACGGCAACGACGACGATCGTGCGGACAAGCTTGCTGTGTGGCTCCTCAAGGAGTTTCTCACCTGCATCCGCCGCTACCCGACCTACCGTCATTCCGAAGCGACGACCTCGATTCTCACGATCACGTCCAACGTGGTGTACGGCAAAGCTACAGGATCGCTCCCCGACGGCCGCAAAGCCGGCGCGCCGCTTGCGCCCGGCGCCAACCCAAGCTACGGCGCAGAGCAGAGCGGTCTGCTCGCCTCGCTCAATTCCGTAGCAAAGCTCCCCTACGAGTATGCGCTTGACGGCATTTCCAACACCCAGACGATCAGCCCCGACGCGCTCGGCCACTCGCTTGACGAACGCGCGGACAATCTCGTCAACGTGATGGACGGCTACTTCGCTCAGGGCGCTCACCATCTCAACGTCAATGTCTTCGGTACGGAGAAGCTCATCGACGCGATGGAACACCCCGAAAAGCCCGAGTACGCGAACTTCACCATCCGCGTCTCAGGCTATGCCGTGAAGTTCATCGATTTGACGCGCGAGCAGCAGCTCGATGTGATTTCCCGCACCTGCCACAAGCGCATGTAATGACGCCCTAGGCGCTGAAGGGCCTTCTCCCTTCAGCGCTTCGAGCGGATGGCAGCTTTAAGCTCCCGATGAACGCATGCCGTTTCTTCGGGAGCATTTTTTTTTTGCAGCCCGACAAAGGCCGGCAATCTATAAAGCGAAGCTCTGCATTTCGGCCGGAGAGGACAGCTGGAACCGCCCCTTAAGTGACACTAGGCTGGCCCAATCCTCTGCCGCATTGAGGGCTCGCCCCAAGTCCTTTAGAAAGGAGCCATGCCGGCATTTAAGTGCCGCTTTGACATTCAACAGCTCTTTGGCCGGCGATGCGTCCCATCACAAGGCAGTTCGTGATGCCGGCGCCGCCGAGCCGGTCAAAACCAAAAATCCCTCCGACGACCTCCCCAGCGGCAAAAAGTCCCGGAATAACGCCGCCCGTTTGCGCACGCACCTGCGCCTGGGCATCCGTCAAAATGCCGTCCAAAGTGGTGTGCACATAGATCTGCTCCTCACCAAAATAAAAAGGCGGCTTTTCGATTCTTTGGGTGAAGACTTTTTTGCCGGTCAGCGGATCCAGCCCTGCATCAGCCGCCCGATTGTATTGGGCGAACGTTTGTTCGAGCACCGTCGGAGGGATCCTCATCGCTGCTGCCATCTCCCTGATGGAGCCGGCTTTTCTCACGATGCCGTTGATGAGCTTCAGACTCAGCGTTGCACCCTTATAAGACTGCGCATCGGTGATCACCCAGCAGCGCCGGGACTTCAATTTGAGGATGTGTTCAGAAATCGCATTCCAAGGCAGATTTTCATCGACGAAGCGTCGGCCGGCTTCATCCACGTACATGTCGCCGCCCGCATAGTCGATTAACCGACCGCCCCAAAAAGGCAGCAGCTGCAAGCCGAAACCTTCGGCAATAACGCCGCCGGCGCGCTGCGTCAGATCCAAACCATCGCCTTGTGCACCGTCCCAAGCGGTACCGTAAGGATCGGCACTCGTATGAATATCGGCAGTGAGCTGCGGCATGATCTTCATGCGGCGATCCACATTAGCAGTAAAGCCGCCGGACGCAATGATGACGGCAGGCGCTTGGAAATACTTGAGGCGAACTTCATTTTCTGAGCGAATGGTTACGCCGACCTTCCAGCACGATTCCTGCCGTTCAAGCGTTTCAACCTTCGCCGAGAGGATTGTTTTCCCGCCCAAACGCCGATAGCAGTCCATGACAGCGAGAACATAGCTCCGTCCGGCAGAATTGCCCGGCATTGCCCAGCTGCGCGGATGAAGTCCCGATCGGGCTTCAAAGGGGCGGCCGAAGGAGACGCCGAGCCCTTCAAGCCAGTCGAGCATAGCTGCGGACCCGCGGGCAATCTGCACCAAACGTTCCGGGTCTCCGCTGCCGCCGCCCACAGCGAGCGCATCAGCCACAAACTGTTCGACAGAGTCGCGCCAGCCATTTGAAAATGCTCCGGCACGATCCGGCGCCACCGCAGCGATGGAGCCGCTCGAATAAAGAGAGTGACCGCCGACAAGCGGTCCTTTTTCCAATATCAGCACGCGCCGGGCACCGGACTCCAGTGCGCTCGCGCCGGCTGTCAGACCGGCGAGCCCGGAACCGATCACGATGACCTGCTGCCAAGTCTCGAGCGCATCGGATGAATCTTCAAGAGCGGCAGCCAGAAGCGATGACGGCAAGGCCGAGGCGACTGCGCCCGCGGTGAGAAGCGTTCTGCGTGTCGTCATGCCACATCCTTTGGCTGCGGCGTCGGGAGATTCTCCAGCCACTGATAAGCCTCGAGAGAACTCTGAACGCCCAATTTGGCATAAGCATTGGCTTTATGCATCTTGACGGTTTCCGCACCGATGCCGAGCACTTCGGCGGCTTCCTTATTGGAAAGCCCTTTAGCCGCAAGCACAAAAACTTCACGCTCTCGGGGCGTCAGCGCATCGTAGGCCGTTTGATAACTCTGAGCTTCGGCTGCCGCCTTCGCAGCCGCAAGTGACTTTTTGCAGGCACGCTCCACGGCAGCCGCCAGCACCATCGGATCCCCTCGTTTTTCAAGGAAATCCAGTGCACCATATTTCATGGTATGCACCGCCGTTGCAACATCGCCGTGCCCGGTCAAAAAAATCACCGGCAAGCAGCTCCCGGCCTCTACAAAACGCCGCTGCAGATCAAGCCCAGTCATGCCAGGCATGCGGATATCCAGCACAGCGCACCCCGGACGCTGGAGGTCGTCATCCTGAAGAAACGCCGCCGGACTTTCCCAATCCTCCACCTGCCAGCCAAGCGCTGTGAGAAAGGCCTTTTGGCTTTCACGAAAGTCATTGTCATCGTCGACAAGACGCACCAAAGGCGTGGGCAGAATGCATTTCATGGAAAAAATCCTTTTAGAGCGGCAAATCCCGAGCATCGATCATAACGACAGCCGCAGCGCCTCCCGTCGGGCGAGCTTCAAAGAGAAGAGAGGCGCCATGCCGATCGGCTATGCCTCGACAGATAGAAAGACCGAGTCCCAAGCCGCCGAAGGTTGAAGGATCGGCTGAAACGCTGGCAGCTTTGCGATTAAGGCGCTCGAGTGAACCCGCGTCGAGCATGACGCCGGGATTCTCCACCCGTATCCGCCAGCGATTTGCGGTTTCCTGCGGTTTATCGAGTGTGAGACGAACTTCGGGAGGTTCCTTGAGCGAATCCTTCATTGACTTCATCGCTGATGCACCATTACGCACCAGATTGAGAAAGAGAATTTCGAGTTCGAGGGGACGCCCTGTAGTCCAAGCTTCACGCACTGCAGAAGAAAAAACCACTTTTGTGCGTTCGGCGCTTCGCTCTTCCTCACGGAAAGCGCTTATCGCCCGCTCAATGATTGGCATGAGGTCACATGCCGCCAGCGGTTCGTCCTCTTTTTTCGCATATGCGCGCACGCTCGAGACGATGTCGGCGATGCGGTTCGCTTCATAGTCGATGCGCCCGAGAGCCTGCTCAAGTCCGGCATGCGCACTGGTTTCATCATCGCGGAAAACGCGCTGCGGACACTTCATGCGGATCACGGCCGCCCAGGTGCGCAAAGCGCCCACGGGCGCATTGATTTCATGAGCAATCATGCTCGACATCTGCTGCACAATCGAGCGGCGTTCAAAACCGGCGAGTTCGAGCCGAGCGGCTGAAGCTTCTTCTGCAAGACGCTCACGTTCATTCATCGCCTTAGCGAGTTCCCGCGTGCGGCGCCGCACCAACGCATGCAGCCTCAGTTCATTCAATACGAGGAGCAGCAAAAACCCAGCTGCTGCCAGTACTTTGCCAAAGTGCCGTTCAATGAGTGCGCGGGGACTCATATCCTTCAAATAAGCATAGGGACCGATTTCCAGGTCCTTCAAAAGCCCGTCGACATCCGCATGCGAAACGTTTGTGAGCCACTCATACCCGCTCGCATCTCTGAGCCCCAGGAGCGCCACGGTCATATCGCGTACAGCTGTTTCCGGAGCGGAAGAAAGCGACCATAAGCTCAAATCCGGATAAAGCGCCGTTGAGTGCGCACAGGCGAGGTCTCCGGTCTTGGCGTTAATAACCCGAATATCCTCCGCACGCACCAGACCGTGCATGCGCACGGCTTCAAGCAGGCAGGCGGGCAGAATCGCCGCATCGGTCGAGCCGTTGAGGAGTGCAGAAAGCACATCCGGATAAGCATTGTTGCGGTATCCGACAAACCCAAAAAAATGATCCGGTTCGAACCCCTGCTGCCGGAGTTCCCGTGCGGCTGCAAGCCAGCCGTCGATGGCCGTCGGGAGTCCCGCAAAGACCCTGCGGCCGCGCAAATCCGCAAGGGATTGAAAGCGGGAATCCGCACGGACAGCGAACACGGCTCCCACTGAACGCTCTGCGCTCTGGGCAAGATTCGTGCGCCGAGTGGCGATACGGGCAGCCTCGACTCCGGTCATGCCGGAAAAAGAAGCCGGCGCAAAAAGAAAGTCCGGACGCAGACGCTCAATCTGAGTCTTCGCCTCGGCGTCAGCGATCGTCACGGTCCTGACGAAATACTTCGGCAGTGCGCGCTGCAAGGCCGCCGCCGTCTGCCGAAGCATGAAAGCGTCGTAGGGATTGACCAATGTATCGAGTTCTGCAATCGTGATCACAGGGCGAAACTGCTGCGCCTGAGGATCTATGGCGAGGGACGCCGAAGAAACCGCAGCCGGCGTCTCTCCCTCCGGAGGACGTCCGACGGCCGGCTCCGCCCCAAATAAAGAAACGAATGAGCAGACGAAAGGAATCAGCAGCCGCAGCGAAATCGAAGCCATGAGTCCGGCAAAAAACAAGAATGTCAGCCCCTCCCCCGAACGGGGGTAGGCCCAGGAAAGGCACTGTAGCAAACTCCTTCTGCACATCCGGAGCAGAAATCGAATTTACCCAAAAGATTCTGCTTCGCCGTTGATTCCACTAACTATCAGAAAAAAAGAGCACCCTTATGCAGCGCCGTCATCTCCTCAGTTCCGCTTTCGCCGCCGCAGTCTCTGCCGCAGGCGTCACTCAGGCGAGCACCATTGATCAATTCGAAGGCAAGACGCGTCCGATCGATACGATGAATCGTGTCAAGGGCTGGCAGCCCGGCGCCGTCGAGCCCATCGAAATCAAGGGACGATCCATTGGCACAGGCCGCCCGAAGCTCATCGCGCCCACCACCGCCAAGACGCCGGACGATCTCGTTGCGACGGTGAAGCGCTTTGCGGCGATGAAGACGCTCGACATGATCGAAGTCCGCATCGACTATCTGGGCCGCCTTGAACCCAAACAGTATGCTGATGTGACCCGCCGCGCCTATGAGGCCGCGGGCGACAAGATTGTGCTCGTGACGCTTCGCAACGGCACGGACGGCGGTCCCTTCATTGCCGAGGACGATTACTACGGAGAAGTCTACGAAGCGGTACTCACCGAAGGCCGTACCGATATCGTCGATATTGAGCTTTTCCGCGATGCCGCCATGGTGCGCCGGCTCGTCGACACCGCTCACAAGAAAGGCGTGAAGGTGATTATCAGCGACCATGAATTCAAATTCACTCCGGACGAAGGCGAACTGATCCGCCGCCTCCTGCTCGAAGAGGAAGCCGGCGCGGATATTTTGAAACTCGCCGTCATGGCCGCTTCGCCTGAAGACGCCCTCACCGTGATGAACGCGACGGCCAAAGTCCGCCACTACTACTCGAACCGTCCGATGCTCACGATGGCCATGGGCAAATGGGGCGTACTCACCCGCATTACGGGCGAAGGATTCGGCTCTGACCTCACGTTTGCGAGCGTCGGCGGCAAAGCGAGCGCCCCCGGTCAAATTCCTGCCGAGGACTGTCTCAATGTCCTTGAAGTGCTCCACAAGGCTATGAATCCTCAGTGATCTGTTCTGATCCGCCGTTTCCAAGACTTCCGCCGCTTCCAGTCACGGCGGCGGATGCTTGAATTTCACTTTCTTCCAACTTCTCACCGCAGAGATTTCAATATGAAGAAGACTCTCCTCACGCTTTCCATTGCCGCGGTATTTGCCGTCGGCGCATCCGCCGCTGAATTTAAGGCGGGCACCTATACGGCCAAAGCGCCGGGCATCCACGGCGACGTAACAGTCACGGTCACTTTCACGAAGGATAAGATTGCCGACGTCAAGGTTACGCACTCCGAAACCCCGGGCATCGGCTCCAAGGCCGCTGAGCTGCTCCCGGGCCGCATCGTAGAGCGTCAATCCCCGCAGGTTGACGGCGTTACCGGCGCCACCATCACCTCAACGGCGATCCGCACGGCCGTAGCCGACACGGTGAAGCAGGCCGGCGCGGACCCTGCGGCGCTCGTTCCGCTCGCTGTTAAAAAGCAGGCGAAAAATGAAACCGTCGACACCGATGTCGTCGTCGTGGGCGGCGGCGGAGCCGGCATGTCCGCCACCATTCGCACACGCATGAACGGCCTCAACGTCGTTCTCGTCGAGAAAATGCCCTTCATCGGCGGCGCCGCTTCCATTTCGGGCGGCCAAGTGGTCGCGCAGGGCTCCAAGCTCCAGAAGGCCTTCGGCGTGACGGATGACTCGGTCGAATCGATGGTGAAGGACTTCCAGGCCAATGGCCACAACCTCAACGACCTCTCCAAGCTCACGCTCTACGCAAAGAACGTCGGTCCGACGATCGACTGGCTCCACGATCAGGTCGGCGTCAAGTTCATTCCGAACGACCTCCCGTTCCTCGCCGAATACTCCCATCGCCGCGCCCTTGAATTCCAGGGCGGCGCGGGTACGATGGCGCAGCATCTGCGCGAAGTCATCGGCTCCAACGGTGCGAAGGTTCTCTTCAACACCCACGTTGAAAAACTGATTGTCGAGGACGGCAAGGTGACGGGCGTTGAAGCCGTTGACGGCAACACCGGCACCAAATACACGATCCGCGCGAAGAAGACGCTGCTTACCACCGGCGGCTACGGCAACAATAAGAACCTTCTCACGGATACCTATAAGAACACGCTCTATTACGGCCCCGTCTCCTCAACGGGCGACGGTCTGCAGATGGCCCAGAAGCTTGGCGTGAAAACCCAGCTCCTCGAATACGGCAAGCGCTATCCGAACGGCATTGAAGTTGCGCCGGGCAAGGCCAAGTCCACCATCTACGCCAATGTCGGCGCGTTCGATCAAGCTGGCATCCTCGTGAGCCGCGACGGTCTGCGCTTTGTCAACGAAAAGGCGTCGAACCGTCACATTCTCGACCCGATGCTGCAGCAAAAGGGCGGTATGGCTTATGTCTTCATGGATCAAAAGTCTTGGGAGGGCTTCTATAAGCGTCTCCCGGAAACGGGTGTTTCGCACGAAGATGCTGACAAGTACCTTGCCGCCAACGGCAAGTCGGCTCCGATCTTTGTGAAGGGCGCGACGCTTGAAGAAGCGGCCAAGCTTGCCGGCATCAACGCTGAAAATCTCAAGGCAACGGTCGCCAAGTACAACAGCTTTGTGAAAGCACAAAAAGATGCTGACTTTGGCCGTCCTGTCCAGTACATGAAGGCTGAAATTGCCGCCCAAGGCCCGTACTACATCGTCGAACAGAAGCCCCGCTTCGCCACGACAATGGGCGGCGTCTGCACGGATGATCACCTCAATCTCATCCAGAGCAACGGCAAAGTCATCCCCAACCTCTACGGCGCGGGTGAACTTGTGGGCGGCGTGATGGGCGACGATTCGCCTGCCGGCGCCAACGTCGGCTGGGCACTCACTTCCGGACGCGTTGCTGCCGATGCCATCGCAGAGGCCATCAAAGCGGGCAAGTAAGCCTCTCCCCTTATTGCCGACGAGCGCAATCTCCCTAAAAACGAGTGTTTAGCGAACACTCGTCAGGGCGCTTTGCCGGCATAAGCACCTGGAGCAGCGTGACGCCGTCACGCTGCTTTTTTTATCTGCATTTGCCTTTGCGGCCGTGAGAGCGATCGGCAAAAGCGGTATCAGGCAGAAATCAGATGCAATTGCAAGCTGTTCGAAAATATCGTTTGCGCTACGCTTCATTTCACCATGAAGCATTCCCATATCTCACACTCTCAGCCCCAAGGCGGCCTCTCTCGCCGGCGGTTCCTCTATGCCGCGGCGGCGGGCAGCGCACTTCTGAGCGCCGGCGCGCTCACGGCATGCGCCTCTAAACCGAATGTACCCGAGCCGCTCATACAGCCTCTCGGGCAAACGACTTTTGCGGCCTATGCTGCCGACACGCGCGCCTGGATCGAATCGCGCCGACGCTGGGCAACGGACGATCATGCGCTTGAACTTGAAGCCAATTGCCCTGCTGAGACACGTCCGCCCTCGGGCACGCCGATTCTGGGCGGCATTCTCTGCATTCACGGGTTAGGCGATTCGCCGTGGTCCTTTGTTGACCAAGCGAAGAACCTTTCGGCTGCCGGATGGCTGGTGCGCACAGTGCTCCTTCCCGGCTGCGGAACCATGCCCGAAGATATGGCAGCTCCGACGGCTGACGACTGGCGGCGCGTAGTGAATGAACAGGCTGCCGTGCTGCGGCGGGATCTCAATCAGCTGGAACCGGGCACCGACGGGAAGCCGCGTCCGATGTGGCTTGGGGGCTTCTCCACCGGCTGCAATCTGGCGCTCGAGGCCGCGCTTGCCGGCCGAGCGGATGCCGACGGGCTGCTGCTCTTTTCGCCCGCCTTTGTCGTGCGCACGCATCTCACCTTCCTCGCGCCGCTCTTAAAGCCCTTCATCACGTGGCTCAGGGAACCTCAGGAATCCCTGATGGGCGGTCAGACGGCCTTTCGCTACACGATGGTCCCGGTGCCGGGACTCGCGGCCTTCGTCGATACCATGCGCGGCGTCGATGATGCGCTCAAGGCGAAGCCCTTTGCCAAGCCTGCTGTGGTGATGCTCTCCGAGCACGACTCCATTCTCGACGCCCAATCGCTCATTGAATGGATTCCGCAGCGCTTTACCTCCGCGCAGTCCCGCTTCATCTGGTACGGCTCCCGCGAAGGACTGGGCAAAGTTGCCAAAGATCCGCGGATTATTGTGCATCCCGATGAAATTCCGTCCGAGCGCATTTGGAGCTTCTCGCACATGGCGATGAGCTTCTCCCCCGACAATCCGGAATACGGCCGGCATGGCCGCTCGCATATCTGTACGCCCGAAGGCGAAAAACCCTCCTACGCAGCCTGCCGCCGGGGCGAGGTCGACTATGGCGCCTGGGGCGACAAGCGCCGCGGCAGGATCCGTGCACGTCTCACCTTCAATCCGTATTTTGATGAGCAGCAGCGCGTGATTCAGCCCGTCATGGAAAGATCCGCGTGAGCGCCGCCTTCAAGTGCGGATCTTCCAGCCTTTAACGAGGAGCACCACGGCCGCCGCCGTGACGGCCAAAGCCGTTGCCGCAACGATGAGGAGGCTGAGCGTCGTGTTGGTGTCGCCGCTGCCGAAAAATCCCTGCCGAAAGCCGTCTACCAAGTAGTAAAAGGGATTGAGGCGGCTCGCGGCCTGCCAGAAGGGCGGGAGCGAATCCACGGAATAAAAGACGCCCGAAAGGAAGGTGAGCGGCATGATGACGAAATTCATCACCGCTCCCATCTGATCGTATTTTTCGGCCCAAAGCGCCGTGATGAGCCCCAAGGCCGCCATGATGGCCGCACCGAAGAAGCCGAAAGCGATGAGGAGCCCTGGTTCACGTACCGGGGGCGATGCCCACCAGGAGCAGAGCAGATAGAGCCCGGCGCCAGCGAGCGCTGAGCGCACGAAGCTCGCGCCGATATAGGCAGCGGCTACCTGCGGTCCCGGGATGGCCGGCAGAAGAATAAAGACGAGGTTCCCTGAAATCTTCGACTGAATGAGCGAGCTCGCCGTATTTGAAAACGCATTCTGCAGCACCGTCATCATGATGAGTCCCGGAATGATGAAAGCCGTATAGGACACGCCCTCATAAACGGGCAGGTGCTTGGAGAGCGCTTCGCCGAAGACAAAGAGATAGAGCCCGCCCGTGAGGACAGGAGCCAGCACGGTGTGCATCCACACCTTGAGGAAGCGGATCACTTCCTTTTTAAAGAGCGTCCAGAAAGGAACCCACATCAGGCTTCACCTCCCGTAACAGCGAGGAAGACGTCCTCCAGATCAGGCTGTCCTACCGTCAGATTTTCAATCTCCGCACCGGCCGCCTTTAGGCTTTCGAGTTTTCGCAATGCATCGTCGGCGTCTTCAATTCGCAGCGTCACATCATTGCCGTGACGGCGCATGAGGTCGCGCGCCGCTTCGGGCGGCAGATCCCCCCTTACCAGCCGGCAGCGGAGCACTCTGCCTTCAAAGCGCGACAAAAGCGCTTCCGTGCGGTCTAGCGCTGCAACCTCGCCCTTCTTCATGATGGCGATGCGGCTGCAAAGCGCCTGCGCCTCTTCGAGGTAGTGCGTTGTGAGAATCACCGTCCGCCCCTCGCGATGCAGCCGTCCGATGAAGTCCCAGAGGTGTTCGCGAAGCTCAACGTCTACGCCAGCCGTCGGCTCGTCGAGCACGATCACCGGCGGTTTATGGACGAGCGCCTGGGCAACGAGCACACGGCGCTTCATGCCGCCCGAGAGCGCGCGCATGGAAGCGTCCGCTTTGTCGGTCAAACCTAGATTAGCGAGAATTTCATCAATCCAGTCGTCATTTCGGAGAATGCCCCAGTAGCCCGACTGAAAGCGCAGCGTTTCACGCACCGTCAGAAACGGGTCGAAAGTGATTTCCTGCGGCACGATGCCGAGAAAGAGCGATGCAGCTCGCCGATCCGTACGGGTATCCATGCCGCGAACAAGAATGCGCCCGCCCGTCGGCGTGGTCAGTCCGCCGAGGCAGGAAATCAGCGTTGTTTTGCCGGCGCCGTTGGGGCCGAGCAGACCGAAGAATTCGCCTTCTTCAACGTCAAAACTCACGCCCTTCAAGGCCAGCGTGCCCGAGGCATAGCGTTTTTCGAGGGAGTCGATGCGAACGGCAGGCTGTGCCGAGGCCATTACCAATTCACTCCGAAGATGGTGCGGAAACGCTCGACGCCGCGCTCGAGATCCATGCGGTCCGGGTGCGTTTCGCTCGCCAGACGGCGCGCTTCGCGCTCAGGCGTCACCTTGCCGCCCATCATCGCGGTCATTCGTTCGAAGAGCGCCGGGTCAATACGGCCGCGGCAGAGATAAGTGCCTGCGAGGGTATTGTTTTTGCCCGCGGCTGCCAAACTCTCCGACGTACGCTTCATCCAGTCGAGCGCTTCGGGCGTTTCAGCATTGCCGCCCATGGTGGCGAAGCACCCGATCGTCTTGCCTTCGAGCTTTTTCGCTGCCGCCTGAATGTCTTCAGGCGCCATGCCGCGGTCACACCAGAAACCGAGCAGAATCGGATTAAAGCCCGACAGGTCTTCGGGCAGCGCTTCAGGCTTGACCAGGACGGCGCCAGGCATCGCGTCGCAGATGGCGTGACCGAGAATCATGGTGTTGCCCGTACGGGAGCTGATGACGACAAGAGGCTTGGCGGCGGCAGCAGTCATGGGGAATCTCCTCGAAAATGGTAGTGAACGCAGGACCGTTGAAATGCAGTCCGTCTGCGCAGTCAGAATAAAGCGATTCGCCGCAGCGTGTTCGAAGCATGCTTGCGGCGTAAATAAGGCTCCCGTCCCAAGCACAATTGAGCCAGAATGACGGCGAGCCGTTTGCTCACGATCCCAACGAGCCGCTTTTCTAACGCATCTCCCTTCATACGAGCTTAATGCGCAGCCTCCGAGATCGTTGGGGGAAGCGATCTTCGGAGGCAGAGCGGTTTGAGACGAGCTGAAGCGGATCGATCAGGCCGAGAACTTGGCTCGGGCGGCAATGAACTTTTCCTTCACGGATTCGACGAGCTGATGATTTTCTCGACCAACGAAAACCGAGAAGGCCGTTTTGCCTTCCTTGGTAAAGAACTGCACGGCAAGAGACTCGCGTCCCATGAAGGGGAAGGTCGTGAAAGCCACGGCCGAGAACGAGTCATACTTCATGTGGCCGCCGATTGTCGCCGACTTGGCGAGGATGTTGTAGTAGCCCTGAGCAATCTTTCCCTCATGGAGCTGCCCCTGAATTTCAAAGATGCTGCCTTCATGCTGAATGAAAAGCGTGATCTTTTCCCAGGAAGCGAGTTCCGCCCAAATTTCGGTGAAGCGCTCTGTGATGTCGCCCTTGACGAAGGTGCAGTTGGCTTCCGGCAGCAGTTCGGCAGCCTCAAGATCCGTTACGCCGAGTCGGCCGGCGATGGAGCTCACCGTCACCGGATAGGGCGCAGCCAGCATTTCCTCGATGATCTTGGCTTGTTCGGCCGTAGGCTTCTTGCAGCAGCAGTTGGTCATGGCGTTGTTTCCTTTGTGAAGTGAAAAAAAGGTTGTGCAAAGTCTGAAAAAATCATTGGGCAGCTTCAGCCGGCTGCAGATCCTTCATGTCGAGCGCAGTTCCGCAGGCCTGCAGAAGCTCCAGATCGTGGGTGATCAGGAAAACCGCTCGGCCTCGGGCAGCCTCGGCCTTAAGCAGCTTGGAAATGGAGGCCATATTGGCGCCGTCGAGCCCTGACGTCGGTTCGTCCAGAATCAGAATTTGCGGATTCTTGGCAAGCGCACAAGCAATGACTACGCGCTGCTTCTCGCCGCCCGAGAGACTCTGCGGATGGCGTTCCGCGAGCGGAGCCAGACGCAGCGTCGTGAGGAGCTCCGTGACCCACGCTTCTTCTTCGGCGGTGAGTTTCGGCGTCTTCAGACGCTGCCAGAAAGCCGCGTGCTTTTTCGCTGCGGACTTGGCTGCAATCATCGAAGCCTCAACCTCTTCGCGCACGGTGCGCATCTGAAGCTGATGGTCGGCATTTTGGAGCACCAGCCCCGAATGCGGCATGAGGCCGTCGCGGTCAACGGGCCGGCCCTCAATCGAGAAGACGCCTTGGGCTTCATTGAGCCCGGTCAAGATGTGCGCCAGCGTTGTTTTGCCCGTTCCGTTTGCACCGATCAGCGCCGTAATCCCTGCGGGAACCGAAAAACTCACGTTGCTGAAGATGGGCTTTTGAGCGCCTTTATACGTAAAGGAGACGTGTTCGGCCGCAAAAAAGCCCGCCGGCACGGTCCCGTCTCCCAGTGCCGTCGGAATGCGCGGCAGGGTCGGGCGTAGATCCTCCACCTCGGCTTGGCGAAGCCCGTAAAGACGGCGCACATTCTCATCGTCAAGAATAGAGAACGGGCCCCGAACCGTCACCGCTCCGGCCTGCATGACGAGGACCTCATCAACCAAGCCTTTAAGCCAGTAAAGACGATGGTCGACCACGAGAATGGCTGCGCCCTCGGCTTTGAGTTCCCCGAGGATGCCGGCAAGCGACACTGTGGCTTCCGGATCCAGATTGGCGCTCGGCTCATCGAGAATGAGCGCTTTGGGGCCGAGCGCGAGAATCGAGGCGAGTCCGACCTTCTGCTTTTGCCCTTCAGAGAGCTCGTGAATGTCCTGCGCGAGAAGATGTTCAATCCCCATGCGCTTGGCAGCACGGTCTACGCGGGGACCGATTTCTTCAAACGGCACGCCGCGGCTTTTGAGCGCGAAAGAGATCTCATCGCCCACATTGAGCGCGAAGAACTGCTCTTCGGGATCCTGAAAAAGCGTGCCGATATGCTCTGAGAGCACCGCCACGGGCGTATCCTGCGTGGGATTGCCGTCGACCAATACTTCACCCGACAGGGTGCCGCCGTAGATCTGCGGACACAGGCCGTTCACCAGCCGCATGACCGTCGTCTTGCCGCAGCCCGAGGCGCCGGTAACAAGCTTAAGCTCGCCCGCATCAACCGTGAGATCAAGACATCGAACCGCATCCGGCGAGTCTGGTTCGGCACCGCTGTAGCGGTAGGAAACTTTCTTCAGTTCAATCGCGTGCATGGGCTTAATCAAGGCATGACAGCGCCGGGCGTCATAAAGAGCTCGCGCAGGAAGATTTCAGCGAGAAGCGCCAGAACGACGCAGACACCCATCGCTATAAAGATGTTTCGATCGAGTTGGGAGAGCGGCGGCGCCTTTGGAAGCACCGTGCGGTGCGCCGTGCCGATGCCCTTCAATTCCGCTGCAATACCCAGCGTTTCAGAGGATTTGAGTGCGCGAAAGAGGATCGGCGTGAACAGCAGGCGAGCCGACAGGATTGGGTGCGTCGTAATCATCACTGGGCCCATCGGCCAGCCGCGGATACGAAGCGTCTCCCAGACCTGACGAATATCGTTTGTGAAGGTCGGTATGAAGCGAAGCATGACTACTGCCGGCAAAAAGACAACAAAGGGCAGATGCAAACGCTCCAGTGTTCCCAGCAAGTCCTCAACACGCGTCGTGAGTGCGAGCACCATCACCACATTCATCATGGAGACGCCTCGCAGAAACGGAACGAAGAGCGCTTGGGCGGAGAGACCACCCAGCTTCGGCGCCCAGAGCGAAATAAGCCACCCGAACCCGGCTGACACCGCCATCATCACGGCCATAAGAATGTAGAGCAGCGTCACGAGCTTCGGGCGCTTAAGCATCAGCACGTAGACAAGCGTGAAAAGAAAGAGCACCATCTGGCTTATGACGCCGGAACAAGCCACAACAAGTACGGCGGTGACCAGCATGACCGAGAGCTTTGTTTTGGCGTCAAGCCCCCGCAGCATTGAGCTCTCGTCTTTAACGAACAAAACCCGCATGGCGGAGCTCCCCTACAGTTTTCCATCCAAACCAGAGACCAATCACAGAGCCCGCATAACCGAGCAGCACGATCGGGATGATGATCGTCATCAGTGCCGGGGTCTCTCGCAGGAAGAGATAGGACACCCCGAGCGAAAGCATCTTGCTCACGAAGTCGTAGACTCCGACCGCCACCCAAGGCGCCCAGGGCTTATGAACGCCGCCCGAAAGCACGACGAAAAGTTCACCCAGAAGAGCGCCGGTCAAGGCTGCCGGGAGAAGCGTCAGACTTCCGCCCAAAAGCAGGACGCTTACGAGCATGCTCACAACGGTAAAGAGCGTGAGCGTCCAAAGCTTCGGAACCTTGGTGAGCAGCACGATCATGAGGGTCGTATAGACCAAATTCTTTCCCAGGAGCGAAATGGGATTCATCCCGCCGCCCGCGAGTGCAATCAAGAGACTCGAGAGTTTGGCGGCAGCGGCAAAGACACCGATGAGCACGAGCTCTCTCGGTTCCCAACGCCTTTTAATCCATTGAGGCTTGGTCGTTGTCATCGCAGTGACGGCTCCTGGAATAAAAAAATGACTTGCTGAAGTCGACCGGCGCCCTGCACCTCTTAGGACGAGATACAGGGCGCTGCTACTTGCTTTTTTCAGCTCAAAAGAATGAAGTTAGAACTTCGCATTGAGCTTAATGGCGAGATAACGGCCCGGTTCGTAGATCGCGGTCTGTTCGCGATAGGCCTTGTCAAAGATGTTGTAGAAGCCCGCATCGAGGCCATACTGCTTCTGGTCGCCAAACGTCACGCCGCCCGTCAGGTTGAACGTCGTGGCGCCGCCGAGGCGATAGCTCGAATCAGATCGAGCAGTAGCAGAAGGATCCTGATACTCCGTTTTTGAAATGGTTCGAGCATATGCGTCGGCATGCAGACCCAAACCATTTGCTTCGCCGTTCCAACGGATACCGTAGCGAGCGATAACAGCAGGAGTGGCAGTCTTATAGGTTTCCACATCACCATAATCAAACTGACGGCGCATGAGAGTCAAATTCACATACGGCTCGAGACCGATGGATTTAATGTCATATGAACCAGTCAATTCAAGGCCGTACGTTGTGGCTTCGCCGACATTTTCATAACGAGACAGAGATGGGCTGATTGACAAAGCTTGGATGTAATTCTTGGCTTTCGAATAGAACATCGCGGCATCAAGCATGATGCTGTTCGACTGCCACCGTGCGCCCACCTCAAAATTGTTGGAAGTTTCAGGTTTTAAATCCGGATTACCCAACGTGGTTCCTGCACTCCCCATGCTCGTAGCTATGTAACGCTCCTGAAGAAGAGGAGCACGGAAACCCTGAGCCCAGTTGGCACGCAATGCCAGTTCGTTAATGGGGCGCCATACAACGCCAGCGTTAAAAACTACACGGTCGTCATGCTGTTTACCATCCTTACCTAACTCTGTATCTGGATCAAATGGCATTGGCTGTCCTGAAGCACCTACTTTTGAACCATGGATATCCTTCATATCCGATTTAACGTAGGTATAACGCGCTCCATAAGATAACGTTACCGTATCAAGTATGTTTGTTTCTGCAGATGCAAAAAGTGCATGCGTACTCATTGAGCCATCAAAAAAACCGGTCTTGACAAATAACGTCGACATCGTCGGTCCTGTAGGCATCATGCGATGAGTGATACTTTTAGCATCCAAATCATCGTAATTAAATTCGTAACCCGCAACGATAAACGTGGAATCTAAAACCGCCCAATCTGACTGTATTGACAACCCATATTGATCAAGTGAGTTATCCGCCAGGTTGTCAATAATGAGAGGCATCCCTGCAACCTGCACATGGTTCAACATATCCTTGTCGTTTTTCTGATAAAAAACATCAAGGCGAACCTTTTTCAACGATGCAGTAAGATCCCTCAGTTCACTAAAAGCGCCAACTTTGGTGCGCTTCCATTCCGGCACATCTACATAGAACGGCTCATATCCCGGCTCTGCACTGCCTGACATGAAATCCAGGTCAAAGTGATCCAGCGTAGCGCCAACTGTCGCCTTTTCATTGATGTCATACGACACAAAGAGATTTGCCCCTGTCGAATTGAACTTCGTGTGGTTCATATCACCAACAGGCGTTTTCAGATTGTCGCCGTCTTCGTGGGCAACGCCGATGCGATACTTCCAGCCCTCAACGCCGCCGTACACTGACGCGTTGACGGACTTGCCGGAGTTGGAGGTGTTCATACCGGCACCGACCTCACCCTGCACCGGTTTCGTGCCGCCTTTCTTCGTGATGATGTTGATCGCACCGCCAATAGCATCGGAACCGTAAAGCACGGACGTCGGCCCTTTAATGACTTCAATGCGTTCAACCATGGCCGGGTCGATCAGAATGGGCGATCCGGACATGGACTTCTGCTCGGAAATCTTCTGACCGTCAATCATGACGAGCGAACGAAAAGCGTCTTCACCGCGGATCTTCGCGCGCTTAATACCCTGCCCGCCGTCGTTATTGATGCGGACCCCGGTCATGGACTCGATCAGCGCACCAATCGACTGAGCGCCGCTCTTCGCAATATCGTCTGCTGTGATCACGGAAACGCTCATCGGCGTTTCCATCAAGTCCTGCTCAAAACGGCCAGCGGTAACCGTTGTGGTTTCAAGCGTCTGATATTCATCGGCAATCGCCGCGCCGGAAAAAGTAAGTGCAGCAACAACAGCGGCAGAAAGAAGGTTGTGGGTATAAGTTTTCATGGATAAGTCCACTAAGTTCTTCTTGGTCCTAGAAAGAAACTGGAGGGATTCGCTGTGGGAAATAGTGCTTTTTATTGTTTTGGATAAAACTTCAGCGAACGCCAAGTTCGCGAAGTCCGTCCTCACCGAGGACTCGTTCGATCACATCTTTGGGCGCCTGAGCGACCATCTGAGTAATCATTTCTTTGGGCATTTTTTTGGCCATTTCAATGATCATGTCGCGAGGCATGCCTTCGAGCATCTTTAAGATGCCCGGCGGCATCTGCCTATGCGCGTGGCGGCCCGCACTCGCCATCTTCATCATCGAATCGGGAGCACCCATGTCCATCTTTTGCTCGCTCTCGGGTTCGGGCAGCTGATGTGACAAAAAGTCCATCAGGAGCTGAGCGAGTGTGACGTGCCAATACTGACCAGCAACGGTTTGGTAATACCAATCGCCGCGTTTGACGAGAAGTCCGGCCTCACACCACTGTGAGAGCACAACCTTGGCAAGGTCTTCAAGCGGCAGTCCGCCGAACTGTCGGCCGATGGCCTTGAGATTGATGGCGCCCGACTCCATTTCGGAGGAAATCGTGCGCAGCAGGTGCCAGTTGTGTGTCGGCGCCATCGCAAAGGCGACGGGCTTTCTCCCTTCGCCGAGCAGCCGGTAGTAGTCAGCGAGCTTACGTTCCATCATGTAGGAATAGCCCGCCAGACGTCCGCCCGCTCCGCAGCCAAAAGCCAGGCAGTCGCAGGCACTCTTGCCCCAGGCGTTATAGATATTGCGTTCGCGAATCGTTCGGCCCCAATGGTTGTTGGAGAGCCGACGCCAGTTCTGGCTTGTGAAATACTCAACGCTTTTGGCGAAGAAATCCGCCTTTTCGTCAGAGGTTGCCGCACGCGGAAGCTTCCCGTTGGCGATGTAGCGGGCGAGCGGGGACTTCTCAAAAACGTTGAGCTGATAGCAGTCCACCCCGTCGAGATGCAGTGAAGCGGCTGTCTTCAGGTCGTCTTCCCAGACCTCCATCGTCTGCCCGGGGAAGCCGTAGATCATGTCGCAGACCACGGACGCATTGTTGTAGGAGCAGAGCTTGTCGAGACGGCGGATGATCGTGTCGCGATCATCAACGCGCATCACCGATTGCCGAATTTGCGTGTTGAAAGTCTGCACACCCAGTGAAAAGCGGTTGACGCCGGACTCGATCGCCGCATCCATTTTGGCGTCACTGAAATTGTGAATTCGCCCTTCGAGCGTAATTTCGCAGTCGTTTGCGAGCGGCAGATATTTCTTCACTGCTCCCATCACCAGACGGATATCGTCGGGTGAAAAAGCCGTCGGCGTGCCGCCGCCGAAATAAAGCGCATTAATGGGCGCAGCATTCTGTGCCGCACGGTCGCTCCAAAGCTCAAGCTCCTTCACGAGCTGCTTGGCATATTCCGTCGTTGCCTCTTCTTTCCAGGGGTTCTGATAGAACATGCAGTAAAGGCACCGCGTCTCGCAAAACGGCACATGAATATAGGCGAGGGACCGCCCCGAGCGAGGTGTGTCGTAATGGCTGTCAATGGCTTTTTCAGCCTCTTCTCCAATCAGCGGCCGACCGCCGGGCCCCGAATGCACAGCCGCTTTGGCAATAAAGGCCTTGTGCAGCGGATCAGACGCATCAGCAAAATAGGCTTCAACGCCTTTAGTTTGGAGCGCTTCATTCATCGCGCGAGCACCCGACTCAAAGGTTGGGGCAGCGGGCTTAGGTGCGGAGCTTTCAGACAAAATGCGGCCTCTTATGGAGAACTGTCCGTATGTATAACACGAACAATAATGAGAAGGATTCGCATTATATAGGAATATTCCTTAAATACTATCCTTTAGCAAGTTTTCATCGTCATACCTCATAACGATCATTTTATATTGATATTCCTAGTTTTTTAGAACAAAAAATATCTCTTTAGGGATAACGAAGCCTCCCATCCTGAAAGCCCTAAGATGGTGCTTGTCATGGCGACTCTTCAGCCGAACGACTTGAGCCTGACAGCTGCGAAGCGCACCTAGGCAAGCTAAAAAGAGACCCAGACCGTTCAAGCAAAATCAAACGATCCGGGTCCGGCTCTGAAGGAATAATGAATCAAGAGAGCGCCGCAGCCCGTTCTGCGCTCTCCCACACATCGGCAGGAATGATTTGAGCAGCGGCTTCGAAGCGGCGGCCGCCCAGCAGTCGGTGCGGCAGCTCAAGCAGTTCTGCGGCATCAATTCTGAGCGCCATACGAGCCGCAAGCGCCTGATGCCAGTAAAGTCCTGCATCGGTAAGACGAATCCAAGTACCAAGAGCACCAGTACGGCGAAGGAGCCCGGCAGCAGTCCAGTTATCAAAGAGCGGCTCGAGCGACTCTGTGATGCGCAGACCGCTCGCATGTTCAATGCGTTCGAGCGAAAAACGCCCGAGGAGTGCCCCCTGAGCTAAGAGCGCCGCTGCGCGCCAGCCTGATTTTGGCTCCGCGACGGACGATACGGGACGCCGCCCCATCCAAACTGCCGAGAGCCATTCACCCAATTCGGGCTCAATCAAAAGCTCACGGCCAAAGAGTCTTCCGTGTGCGCCGCATCCGAAGGCAAATTTGTCCGCATCACCGGCAGCGAGCACATCAAAGGTTGTTCGATCGCGCTCAGAGCGGCTCCAAGCCAGCGCTGTCCGCCGCTCCCAGCCGTTGTCGGCGAGCACTTCAAAAGCACGTTCATGCATTCGAGCCATTAGGGCCGGATCCGCCGCTCGAAACGTTTTGGCCGCCTCACCCAACATGTCTGGTTCTCCGGCAGCCCGAATCATGAGGCCGTCAAGCGGCAGCTGGCATGCCCGCTCAAGATCTGCGGTCCATACTTCAAGCGACTGCCCTGGCAGACCGAAATTCAGTTCGACGGCAACCGCACTTTCGTTATATTCAGTCAGACGCTTGAGGAGCTTTTCGGCAGCCCCACCGGCATCAAGCCGGCCAGCGGCCTGGCGCACTTCCGTCGAGAAACTTCTTACCGGAAGGACGAACCGCGTGACGCCGCCCGCAAGCGCAGCCTCAATCTTTTCTTCGGAGAATCCGTGCACACGTGCCTGAAGCTCGATGCTGCAGTCGTTGGAAAGCGGCAGATATTGACGGGCTTTGGCCAGCACATGGAGGATGTCGACAGGTTCCAAAGCGCTCGGCGTTCCGCCGCCAAAGCGCAGCGCCTGAATCGGCGCTCCCGCCTGGGCATGCGTATCCGCCCACGCCGCCATTTCACGAACCAGTGCGTCGGCCCAGCGACGGCTTTCGAGCTCTTTATAAGCATGCTGCCAGCAGCCGCAGCCGTCGCATTTGGACTCGCAAAAAGGCGCATGAACCTCAGCGACGGCCGCCCCTGTGCGCGTGCGGTCTAAAAGATCTTCGACGATTTCACGACAGGCTTCGCCGGAGAATTCTTCAGCCGCCGCCGGGAGCGCAGGCGCAGTGTCAAGCGCAAATGCAGACGCTCTCGGATCCGCCGACGGCACCGCACGCCAATCGAAGGCGCCCGCAGCATGCGTACGGCCAACCGGCTGCGCCAACGGATGCATTGTGCCTTCGCTCATGACGGTCTCCTCAAAACATTTAAATGTTAATGAGAATTATTCTCTATTCGTCGCTAATGCGCAAACAATTCCGTTCGATCTGAAGAAAACACACCAAAAATACCTGTTGCTGCGCAATGCGCCTGCAGAAATCGCCCAAGCGCCAGAAACACAAAACCGGCCCATTCGTGAGAACGGCCGGCCTTGCTCTGCCTTGATGTCGTCAGCCCTGCTTAGACCTTATCCGACGGTGCCTTGGGTTGCTCTTTCGTTGGTTCCTTGGCTGCGTCCGGCGTTTCGGGGGAGGTTTCGTTTTTACTCTGCTGCGGGGCACGATCGCTCGGCCAAAGCTTTGTGGTATCGAAGTGAGCGTCAGGCGACGGCTCAACCTTCTTTCCCGTTGCCGAAGCGAGCACCTCGCTCAAACGGGCAATTTCACACTGCTGGGCTTCAACCACACGCACAAGCTCAAGAATAGAAGTGGCATACGGGTCGCGCATGCCGGGTTCAAGACCGTACGCATGGAAAGCGGCGGCTGCCGCATGAACACCGTGCTCGCGCTCCGGCTGGGTGCAAGGTTCTGGGGCTTTCGCCGGCGTCCTTTTAGAAACCGCGATACGTCCCGGGACACCTACCACCGTTGCGCCGGCCGGAACCGGCTTCACAACGACCGCATTGGAGCCGATCTGGGCGTCGGCTCCCACCGTGAACGAGCCTAGCACCTTGGCGCCGGCACCGACCACCACACCGTTTTCCAGCGTCGGATGACGCTTGGCGCCGGCCGTCAGGTTCGTTCCGCCCAATGTCACGCCCTGATAAATCGTGCAGTCATCCCCCACTTCCGCGGTTTCCCCGATCACGACGCCCATCGCATGGTCAAAGAAAACCCGACGGCCAATCTTGGCTTTGGGATGGATTTCAATGCCAGTGAGAAAACGGCCCACCTGAGAGACCCAGCGGGCAAACGCCGTCCAGCCCTGAATCGCGCACCAATGTGCAAAACGATGAATCATCACCGCATGAAATCCCGGATAAGCAAAGATGATTTCCGCTGCGCCGTGAGCGGCCGGATCCTTTTCTCGAATGGTGGCGATGAGTTCGCGAGCTTCTTTAAACATGGGGATTTGAAACCAAGTGAATAGCTAAAGAGTCCTGATGGGACAGCGGATATCGAAGACTTACCGTTCTTCGGGCGGCATCGGCGAATTTTTGGGGTCGTTCTGCGTCTGCTCGCGCATCGCCGCCTTGCCTCGCGTCTTGGTGCCGATGCGTTCCCGCTTCGGACAAATCACCGCAGCGCAGACGCCGCGCAGCAGATCGAGTTCGTTTTTAGTGAGCCCGGCGCGGCCGAACAGCCGGCGAGAGACTTCCATAAAGTGACGCGGTTTCTTGGGATCATGCGCTCCGCAGGCAGCCATCGCCCTCTCCCAATGCTTAAAAAAGCCCTCTACCGCCTCGAGCGGCGCAGGTTCTTCATGAGCAAAGCGTCCCTGCCAATCGTAAAGCGCACCGGCATCTCCGCGGGCATCGAGGAGCGCAAGCTGCATCTCATAAGCAGCAATCTGCACGGCTTGAGAGAGATTGAGACTTGGACTGACCGGATCAGCCGGAATCGCTGCGCAGCCCTGACAAAGGCAGACTTCCTCGTTGGTGAGGCCGCTTCTTTCCGTGCCGAAAACGAAAGCAATGCTGCCTTCGAGCGCCGAGAGACGAGAAGCCGTTTCGGACGCCGCCTGACGCATCGGTGTGAGCGGCGCACCGAATTCACGGTCGTAGCCCGTCATCGCCCAAGCATACGTAACGCCTTCGAGGGCTTGAGCTAAAGTCGCATAGGACTTTGAAGCCTCGAGCACATCCGCCGAACTCGTTGCATAAGCTAGTGCTTCTTCATGCGTACGATAGTCAGCCTCACGAGGCGCTACAACGCGCAGATCGCGAAATCCCATCGTCTTGATGGCTCGCGCAGCTGAGCCGATATTGCCCGGATGAGCAGGTTCGCAGAGGATGAAACACACGCGGCGGGCGAGTTCGGGAACGGACTGCATTGAAAGACGAAAAAGCGGATGAGTAGAAACACTAAAGATTGCCATTCTACTCGGCGCATCGCCCTCAGCGTCAGCCGCATATCAAGAAGATTGCCGACTGCGTATCAGGCCTTGGCCAGAAGTACTGTCGCGAGCGCCATCATGCCTTCTTCTCGGCCGACCGCATCCATCTTTTCGTTTGTCTTAGCTTTAATGCTGACTTGAGCTGGTGAAACGCCGAGGAGCTTGGCCACATTGGCACAAATCTGCTCCTTCAGGGCGCCGAGCTTTGGCCGCTCGCAGATCACCGTCGCGTCGAGATTCACCACCTGCCATCCGGCAGCCTGAGTGAGATCCATGACTGCCGCGAGCAGTTTCCCGCTGTCAACACCTTTCCATTTCGGATCTGAAGGCGGGAAGTGCGTGCCGATGTCGCCCAGCGAAGCAGCCCCGAGCACTGCGTCGGTCACAGCATGAAGCAGCACATCGGCGTCGGAATGACCGTCAAGGCCCTTTTCAAACGGAATAGTGACGCCGCCCAAAATGAGCGGGCGGCCAGCAACGAGACGGTGAGAGTCGTAGCCCTGACCCACACGAATTTCAGGAATCGGCATACGGCCTCCTTGCCCTTCAAGCAAACATTCTGCAAGCCGCTCATCCCCCGGCTCCGTCACTTTGATGTTCGTCGCGCGGCAGGAAACCACTTTAACCGTCTTCCCCGCGCGTTCCATTGCACTCGCTTCGTCCGTGATGCCGTCGAGTCCGGCATTCAGCGCCCCGATGAGCTCTCCTGCTCTGAAGAGCTGCGGCGTCGCGGCTCGCCAGAGACCAGAGCGCGGCACAGTTTCGATGATGCGCCGACGGGCGTCAGCACGCTTCACCGTATCGGCCATCGGCACGGCAAGAATGCCGCCCGCAGCAGAACTGTCGGCCGTCACCTCATCAATCAAATGACTCACTTCACTCGGTCGAACACAGGGACGCGCCGCATCATGAACCAACACCCAGCTTTCGGGCGGCAGGCAGGCTGCGCGAAGTCCGCCCAAAACGGAATCGGCGCGCTCTGCGCCGCCCGCACGCAGGATCTTTACGCGGTCACCCCATTTTGCGAATGATTCGGCAGCGTGGTCGATATAGGAATCCTCAGGACTCACCACCACAAAAACGCGTTCAACCCGAGACGCTGCCAGAAGCGCTTCCACGGTTCGCACCAGCATGGGAACGCCGGCTATCGGCATGTACTGCTTGGGACAGTCCGCCCCCATGCGGCGTCCGATACCTGCAGCAGGGATGAGGGCGAAGATTCGAGCGGAATCGACTAATGGTGCATCGGTCATGGAAGCCTTCTCGCAGTCAATGAGATGCTTCGAATTCTACCGAGCAGAATCTCTAACCCAAACCTCGCGCGGCAATGACGGGTTAACTCGAGGTTTGCCGGGCAAAAGCGTTTTAGCCGCAACAGGCTTTTTTTGGATTACCCCCTTTAGGGCATACCTCCCCAAATGCCTCTGTTTTGAATACCACGAATCTAAATATTTATTTAAATATCAAAGCAATAAAGGCTCACTTCACACTCTCGAACCGCATCATCCGTCTGCATGAAGTTTGCATCAACAAAGGGTTAACACCTAATTTTCATGTTATTTCTCCGCTTTTTCTTCGCGCAGAATGCGGTTCCACATGTTGCGGAATATTGCATTCCGATTGATTTTCTTCATTTAATAAAGTTCTTCAGGAGACGTTCGTGAATCACACGTCCTTCAAGATCGCTGCGGCAGCCCTGGCCGTAGCTTCTGCCCTCAGCTCGACGGCTTATGCCGGCGGTTTCCAGCTCACCGAACAGTCCGCGCTCGCCCTCGGCCGCGCATATGCCGGCGTCGGCGTTGATGGTACGGACGTTTCCGGTATGTACTACAACGCAGCAACGATGACGCTGCATCCGGGCACGCAGGTTCAGTTCGGCGGCGTTGGCGTCGGCATGAATCTGGAGTATGTTGATCATCAGTATTCCGGTGAAAAAAATAACGGCCGCGATAAGGAAGAGTTTGTTCCGCACGGCTTTATTTCGCACCAGATCAATGATTCAACCTGGGTTGGTCTTGCCATCACGGTGCCTTACGGTCTTGCAACGGATTACGGCGATGACTGGAGACGCAAGGATCACGGCTACAAAGCTGAAATGACCGTGATCAACTTCAATCCGAACGTTGCTTGGAAGGCCACGGATACGCTCAGTATCGGTGCGGGCCTTGCGCTGCAGTACGTTGATGCGAAGTTTGGCGTGGGCTATCAAAATATGACCAGTACTTATGAGGCCACTGACTTTACGTGGGGCTTCAATGTCGGCCTGATGTGGCAGCCGGTAGACAGCCTTCGTTTGGGTCTCTCTTATCGCTCTGAAACCAAACATTCCACCAATGGTGATGTCACCATTAATGGAGCTAGTGATGGTCGGTTGAACGGCACTTATGATGCCTCGGTCACCGTGTCTGGTCCGGCTTGGGCTATGGCCACAGCTGCGTGGGATGTCAACGATTATTTGAGCCTTTACGCGACTTTCCGTTGGGCTGACTGGTCGAGTTTCGATAGCCTGCAGACAAAAGCTCCTCTTCTTGAAGGCATGGTTCAGCAGTCTGGCAACCAACTCCTTCCAGGTATTTTTAGCAAAATGACTAACATCGAGAATGGTTGGAAAGATACCTATCTCATGTCCGTCGGCTATGACCTTCGCGTGAACAGCTTCTGGACGCTGCGCGGCGGTATCGCCTATGAAACTTCGCCGATCAGCGATGAACACAAGCGTACAGCCATCATTCCTGATGCCGACCGTTGGTGGTTTGCCATTGGTTCTTCCTTCCATTGGACCAAGGACTTCCAGACCGATATCGGCTTCGCTCATCTGCATGGCGTCCATGAACGTTCGCTCTACTCGCAAAATCCGGTGACTGGCCAGTGGACGGAAGACGGCCGCTATCGCCACCTCGACGCCTACCTCCTCGGCGTTCAGATGCAGTACCGCTTCTAATCAGCTCAGGCTGATTTGAGGTCAAGCCCGCCCTGGTTTATTGCCGGGACGGGCTTTTTGCTTTGCGCTTTATGCCGCCGGCATTCCATCATCGTCCTACACTCGACTCCAGATTCGGACGATCGTCAGAAAGTGACGACTGTCTGCCCTAAGCACTCTGCTTGGAGACAACGATGGCCAGTTATGACGTCTTTGAGCCGCTCTTCACCAATCAATTCATTGGCGGCGAGTGGACGGCTTCCTCCTCTCCCAACCGCATTGCGGTTGAGAATCCCGCGACACTAGAGAAATTCGCAGAAATTCCTGACGGCACGGTCGAAGACATTGATCGTGCAGTTGATGCTGCTTACGAATCACTGCCAGCCTGGCGGGTAACACCGCTCGAAAAGCGCCGGGCACTGATGCAGCGGTTTCTCGAACACTTCAAAGCCATGCGTCAGGCGATCATTGATCTGGAAGCTGCCGAACTGGGCGCTCCGATTGCTTTTGGCGCCAATGCGCATTGCGACTATCAGTTCGTCCGCATTCAGTCCTATATCGACGAAGTCGAAAAAGTCGTCTTTGAAGAGCCTTTTGAGCATTCAACCGTCATTCGCGAGCCCGTCGGCGTGGTCGGCTGCATCACGCCTTGGAACTATCCGATTGGGCAGATCGTCCAGAAAGTCATCCCGGCGCTCCTCACCGGCAATACTGTCGTGCTGAAGCCCAGCCAATCGACGCCGCTGACGGCCTGTCTCATGATGGAGGCCTTCCGCCTCGCCGACTTTCCGAAGGGTGTTGTGAACCTCGTATCGGGACGAGGCAGCCGCGCGGGTGCTGAGCTTGCCCTCAACCCCAAAGTGGCGATGATCTCCTTCACGGGTTCAACCGCAGTCGGCGTATCTCTTTCGCAGCAGGCTCTGAAAACCGTCAAGCGCATCAGCCTTGAACTGGGCGGCAAATCGCCTTGTGTATGGCTGCCTGACCTGCCCGACTACCGTGCCGCCGTCAAGCCGCTCTTTAATTCAATTTTTTTGAATTCCGGCCAAACCTGCACAGCGCTTTCTCGGCTCATTGTGCCGAAAGCTCGGCTCGCTGAAGTTGAAAAACTGCTGCTTGATCATTTGAAGGACTATCCGGTCGGTGATCCGTTTGATCCCAAGGTACTCATTGGACCAATGGCCTCTCGTCAGCAGTTTGAGACCGTGAAGTCCTATATCGAGTTGGGAGTGAAAGAAGGCGCACGTCTGCTTGCCGGAAGCATCCCGGAAGGACCTGGCGCTCATGAAAAAGGCTGGTTCATCCAGCCCACGATCTTCACAGACGTCAAAAATGACATGCGGATAGCCCGTGAGGAAATTTTTGGCCCCGTACTCTGTGTGATTGCTTATGACACGGTCGACGAAGCGGTAGCCATTGCCAACGATACGCCGTACGGGCTCAACGCCATGGTTGTGGGTCCCAAGGCGGAAGCTCAAGCCGTTGCCCGCCGAATTAACGCCGGCAACGTTTATATCAATGATGCGCCGCGCGACGTAACAGCTCCTTTCGGCGGCTATGGTGCATCAGGCATCGGCCGCGAAGGCGGACGCTACGGGCTGATGGAATTCACGCAGCTCAAAGCGGTCTTTGACCATTCAACTTATTAAGAAAAACTGCCCAGCATTTCGGCCAAAACGGCGCGGCATCGCAATCGATGATCCGCGCCGTTCAATTTCAGAAGGAACTTAAAGACCGTCTCACTTTGACCGTTTCTCGAAAGCACTTGTCTGTTCCGAGGATTCCTAGTGCTTAGGGCCTAATTCAAAATAATCATGTGGTTGATGAGTGCATCCCGAATGGATCCCCTCAACCGCAGGACCCTATCCATAAAAAAAGGAACAAGGAGACTTTCAAATGCAAAGACGAGAACTCGTCCGTACCGGTCTCTTCGGCGTCGCCGCTGCAGCTGCAGGCGCCGCTCACGCCGCACAGGACGCAGCACCGGCCAAAAAACGTCTCTCAGAGAACTGGGATGTCGTTGTTGTAGGAGCCGGCTTCGCCGGCATGTGCGCCGCGCTTGAAGCAGCCGAACGAGGCGCAAAAACGGTCCTTCTGGAAAAGATGAACCGTCCCGACGGCGCCACCGTTTATTCATCCGGCTGGATTGCTGCCGTTGGGAGCCGCTTCCAGAAAAACCACCCTGAAGACTCTCCGAAAGCCTTCTTCGAAGACATGATGCGGCTCTCGCATCAGCGCTCTGATCCGGAACTCATCAAGGTCTACGCTGAAGAGTCCGGCGCAGGCATCGATTGGCTTGCCGATCACGGCACCCCCTTTTACCTTTGGGAAGGTCTTCCTGCACCGGAACTTTCACGCTGTCTGATCAGCCCGGGAGAAGGCATTACGGGCGGCAGCAAACTGATCCGGTGCCTGATGGCGGCACTTGAAAAGAAGGGTGTTGCCATTCACTACAACACCAAAGCTGTCTCACTCGTCAAGGACGAGTGCTTCAATGTCGAAGGTGTGTCCTGCATTACCCCCGAAGGCCGAAAAGACTATCTGGCCCGCGGCGGCGTCATCCTCACCACGGGCGGATACGGCGCAAACGAAGCGATGGTCGATAAGTACATTGGTCCCTGGGCATCGCGCCTCATCGTACGCGGTTCGCCCTGGATTACGGGCGAGAACATTCTGATGGCCGAAGAGGTTCAGGCGTTGCTCGTCAATATGGATCAGTTCTATGCGGGTCCCATCACACCGACGGGTCACTGCAATCCGTCCCCGCTCATGCATGCTGGCTACGGCATTCAAGTGAATACGAAAGGCAAACGATTTGTTCCCGAAACCTGGCTGCAGGTTCCGAAAGCAAAAGCCATCGCCGAGCGCACCGAGGACAACCGCAGCTTCATGCTGATTGGTGCTGATGCCGACAAGAACGCACAGATTCTCACGAACACGATCAAACGCTTCGCACGACTCGGTTTTGAAGTAATTAAAGCCGACACGATTGAGGAAGCTGCCAAAAAGGCTGGCGTGCCGGAAAAGAATCTCGTTGAGACTGTGCGTGAATTCAATGCTGCAGTGAAAGCGGGCAAAGCAAAGGAACTGGATCCGCCCTACGACTACGACGAACCGCATGCACTTGAAACGGGGCCTTTCTACATGATTCCGGCAGCTGGCGGCATGGCCAGCACATTTGGCGGACCAAAGATCAACAAAGACGCACAGGTTGTGAATTTTGAGCGTCGTCCGATCCCAGGTCTTTATGCTGCTGGCGCAGCTGCTGGCGGCGTCTGGGTCTATGACGATATCGGCGGCAACCAATTGGGCGGCGGCATGGTTTTCGGCCGCGTTGCTGCCCGTCATGCAGCCGGCCGCGCCGCTTCCCGCAAGAACGCCTGATCCTTTGAGGTATACGTCATGCAGTTCAATCGTTTTACTGCCGCCGTCCTCACCGCCGGCGCACTTGTCCTTCTTTCCATCAACACGGCGAGCGCTGCCGATGGACAGTTTCTCGCTGACCGTCACGTTGCGCGCGGCGTCGCATGTGCATCCTGTCACGGCAAGGAAACACCCAAAGCGGGTGCAAAAGTTTCAACCGCGCAGTGCAATACCTGTCATCAGTCGCTCGATGCCGTTGCTAAACAAACTTCTAAACTCGATCCCAATCCGCACTACAACCATCTGGTCGGCCTTGATTGTGCCGAATGCCACCGCGGTCACCAGCAAAGCGTAAACATGTGCGCTCAGTGCCACAATATTGAGTACAAAGTTCCATAACCGTCCATTCCTGACAGCAAACGTCTTCTAATGACACATAGAGCGGTTTGCCGTCAGAAGGCGTCCAACGTTCTTCATCTTGCCGACGGAGGAGCTTAGAACTCCGTCGGTTTTCTCATATAAAAACAAGCACCTTTAGGCAGAGAGATATGAACGCTTTCATTGAAGCTACGAAGTGGCCGATGGGGTTTGAACCCGACGACACGACGTCACTTCTTCAGTGCACGATCGTCAATGAACGAACCTCCGTCGAAGCATCTGTAGGCCAGCATGTACATCAAACCGGCCAGTTCGTGGTTGCGCTTTCCGGCCTGGTCGGTCTTGCCTTAGGCAGAAACCGCGTTGCCTTTCCGCCCTCTTCCGCAGCCTGGGTGCCGCCCGGGTGCAGACATGAAGGGTTCCTTGGAGAAGGCGCCGTCTCGCTCTATTGCCTCATCAATCCGGAATGGGCTGCGATGCTTCCGGCTGAGCCCTACCGTCTGCTGCTCTCACCGATGGTGATAGAGATGCTCAAGCATTTTTCGACGCTGCCGAGGCGCTACCCGATGCACAGTCACGAAGCACGCCTCGCCGGCGTCCTTTTTGAGGAACTCGCTGCCGCGCCGAAACTCCCCATCAGTTTTGTGCTGTTTCCCGACCATCCCGTACTCAAGCGCATTGCGGAATCCATTATTCAATCTCCTCAGCTCGACAGGCCTGTCGCTTCATGGGCTCAGGAAACCGCCATGAGCGAACGTACACTCGCAAGACTTGTCCTCAAAGAAACAGGACTTTCCTTTGGCGCATGGCGGCTGAGGATCGCTATGCTCACCGCTACTCAAAAACTTCTGGCCGGGGAACGCGCTGAAGAAGTTGCCGCATATCTCGGCTACGCCGCACCGTCGGCTTTTTCAAGTGCGTTTCGGCGTGTTTTCGGCACTTCACCGAGTACTTTCAGGAATGCGGAACTGTCTTTGAGGAAAAATTCACCGCCCAAACACCCAATAACGCTTGATTGATGAGGTCGCTCTGCACTCCTTCGGACTTCGCGGCTCCAGTTTGCTTAAACGATTGAACGCTCGTTTAAATCCGCACATCTCCCTATAACAAACGGCGTGGAAATTTCAATTTATCCGCGCCGTTTGTCCTGCTGAAATGCTTAAGAACACTCAGGTTCTTGGATCACAGGCATGCGGAATCTTCCATGAGAGGAAGAGCCCCGCTGCCGCACCGCCGATCGCCGGCGAAATCCATCCCAAATCAATGTTGGACCAGGGGAGATCTGCGCAGAGATTCGACAAAAAGGGCACATTGAGACCGAAAGCTTCCAGCCCGGCAGTCACGGAAACAACACCCGTAAAGAGCATCGAAAGCGGATAAACCCAGCGGTGCAGGTGAAGATTTTTCCAGGCCAAGTTAATGAGACCCAACGCGATCAGCACGATGGCGAGCGGATAGATAGCCACCAGCACAGGGATCGAAAACTTCAGAATGAGCGTGAGACCGGCATTGCTGATCACCATGCTGACGACCGCAAATACCACGGCCCAGCCGCGGTACCCGAGCTTGGGAAAGAGTCCGGAGAAATAGTCCGAGCAGCAGGCAATCAAACCCACGCAGGTATTGAAGCATGCAATAAAGAAGACGAGCCCAAGGAGCACCTGTCCCGCCGTGCCGAAAAGTTTGTCAGCGACAGCCGTGAGCGTTTGAGCGCCGTTTTCCATCCCGGTGAATGCGCCGCCCGCTTCTGCACCGATCTGCGTGAGCGCACCGTAGACCACAAAGAAGACGGCCGCGGCAATGCAGCCGGCAAAAACCGTTTCCTTCACGACGGCGCCTTCGCTCTTAATACCCATCGCACGAATGTTCATTGCAATGATGAGACCGAAGTTCAGAGCCGCGAGCGTATCCATCGTCTGATAGCCGTCGATGAAGCCGTGCGCAAGCGCTGCGCCCGCATAAGCAGCTGCGGGCGCACCGGCTTCGCCAATGGGATTGACAAAGGCGCCGAGCCAGAGCACGCAGATGAGTGTAATGAGCATGGGACAGAGAAATTTGCCCAGACGGCTCGTCAGTTTTTCAGGGTTCAGGGCTACCAAAAAAGCCGCCAGAAAGAAAAGGGCTGAATAGGCAAGCTGAGAAAAGCCCAGCGCCGTCCAGCCTAAGAGCGGGGCTTCGAGCAGACCGTTCTCGGCGAGAAGCGGCCGCACCACCATCTCGAACGAGGTGCTCGCCGTACGCGGAATCGCCAGGCAAGGGCCGATCGAGAGATAGATGAGGAACATGAAGATGAAGGCAAAGACCGGATGCACTCGGGCGCCGAGGTTCTTTAAGCCCCCGGATTCCGCTACAGCCATCACACCGAGAATCGGGAAGCCGACAGCGGTAATGAGAAAGCCGATGAAGGCCGAGAGCGACTCTGTTCCGGCCTGCACGCCGAGCCAGGGCGGAAAAATAAGGTTGCCTGCGCCAAAAAACATCGCAAAAAGCGTGAGGCCCACCAAACTTCGCTGCCTGAGCGTTAATGCCTGCATTTCTGAAATTCCTCCTCCTCAGGAAAAGGCTCTAAGGCTAGCACACGCCATTCCTCGCAACGCTCTCGTTTCTAGGGAAACTCTGTTCAACATTCCATTGACCACCGCCTTGTGCATAATGGAGATCTCTCTATTTTTCCGCTTCAGCAGTCTTTCCGGGCGCTTTGCCGCACCCCGTATTCATCATGACTTCTCTCGGCCCGATCTTTGCCGACGACCTTGCCCGCATAAAGCCGGGTGATCGGCTTCGCCTTACGATTTCCGCTCAAACCAGCGATGCTGCCGCCTTGGCTCAGGCTGCGCTTGAAGCACGCGCTCGAGGCGAACGAGTTCTGGTGGTCTGCGCCGACCCGGCCGACGTGCCGCGTCTCGCGCAGGAGATGCCGTGGTTTGAGCCGAAGCTGGATGTTCGGCCGCTGCCGGATTGGGAAACGCTCCCCTACGACGTGCTTTCGCCGCAGGAAGAATTAGTTTCTGAGCGCCTTGAAGCCCTTTATCGGCTGACCGCGCCGACGGGGGGCGCTGACGTGCTGCTCACCTCTGCCGTGACCGCTTCTCAGCGGCTTTCACCCGTTTCTTATATCGGCGCCAATACGTTTTTCTTTCATCAGGGCGAACAAATCTCCTTGACGACGCTGCAAAAGCGCCTTGCCGCCGCGGGCTACGCCAATGTGAAGCAAGTGCTCGCCGCCGGTGAATTTGCCGTTCGCGGCAGCATCGTCGACGTTTTCCCCATGGGGTCTGAACGTCCCTTCCGACTGGATTTCTTTGATGACGAAATCGAATCCATCCGTTGGTTCGATGTGGATACGCAGCGCTCGATGGAATCTGCCGAGGAAATCCGACTCCTTCCCGGCCACGAATTCCCGGTTGACCCGGAGGCGCTCCTCGCCTTCCGTCAGCGCTGGCGCAGAGAGTTTGCGGGCGACCCGAAAAAGAGCATCGTTTACTGCGACATTGAAAAGGAAATTCTCCCGCCGGGGATCGAATACTATCTCCCGCTCTTTTTTGACGAAACGGCTGCGCTCACGGACTATCTTCCTCCCAATGCACGGGTCTTTCTCTTGGGCGACATTGAAGCCGCGCTGCAGGCATTCGGGCGCGACATGGCCTCGCGCTACAAAGTGCTTGCGGCCGACCCGCAGCGTCCGGCGCTTGCGCCCGAGCGCATTTGGCTCAAACCCGAAGAATTCTTCAAGTCGCTCGCGAACTTTGCGCGCTTCACGGTCGAGGAAAAAGAGAACGCAGAGGATCTGAAACGCTTGACCGGCATTGAGGTTGACCGCAAGAGTCAGAATCCGGTCGGGAAGCTTTTGGAACGTACGCGCGAATCGGCAATGAAGGGAGTGCGCACATTGATCGCCGCGCCCTCCGCCGGCCGTATGGAGACCATGTCTCAGCTCCTGCGCACGGGCGGCCTGAGCGTAGAAGAATTCCCCGATTGGCAGACCTTCCTCGATGCCGATTCAGCGCTCGGCATCGCCGCCGCGCCGCTCTTTTCCGGCGCCGTTTTCCATCATCCGGAAATCGTTATTCTCTCGGAAGCGGAGCTTTATGCTGCCAGTCCCCGCCGCCATCGTCTGCGCCGCGTGAAGCACGCGACAACGCTGGAGATGATGGTGCGCGACGTCGCCGAACTCAAACCCGGTGACGCTGTCGTCCATGCCGACCACGGCATCGGGCGCTATCAAGGCCTCGTGCATATGGAGACGCCGGACGGCGACGCGGAATTTTTAGAGATCACCTATAAGAACGACGCCAAACTTTTCGTGCCCATTACCAATCTGCAGCTCATCTCGCGCTACGCAGGCGCTGATCCGGAGCATGCGCCGCTCCATCAATTGGGGCGCGGCGATTGGGAAAAGGCCAGGCGCAAGGCCGCACAGGAAGTTCGTGATACGGCAGCCGAGCTCTTAAATCTGTATGCCATTCGCCGCACGCGCGAAGGCATCCGCTTCAAGATCGATCCGGCAGACTATCAAGCCTTTCGCGAAGGCTTCGCTTTTGATGAAACTCCCGATCAGTCCACGGCCATCAATGCAGTGGTCGACGACATGACTTCCGGGAAGTCGATGGACCGTCTGGTCTGCGGCGATGTGGGTTTCGGCAAAACTGAAGTCGCGCTTCGCGCCGCCTTTATCGCCGCCATGTCGGGGCGTCAGGTGGCGGTTCTCTGTCCGACCACCCTTTTGGCCGAGCAGCACGCCGCCACGTTCCGCGACCGCTTCCGCGCCTGGCCGGTGACGGTTGCCGAACTCTCACGCTTTCGCACTGGAAAAGAATCAGCCAAAGTTCTAGCCGGCTTAGCCGACGGCACGGTCGACATCGTGATCGGCACGCATAAACTTCTTTCCGACAAAGCCCAGTTCAAAAATCTGGGGCTCGTCGTCATTGATGAGGAGCACCGCTTCGGCGTGCGCCAAAAGGAAGTGCTCCGCAAAATCCGCGCTGAAGTCGATGTACTCACGCTTACCGCGACGCCGATTCCCCGCACGCTTTCGATGAGTCTTGAAGGCATCCGCGACTTCTCCGTCATTGCCACCGCTCCCGAACGCCGCCTTGCTGTGAAGACCTTTGTGACGAGCGAACAGGACGGAACGATCCGTGAAGCAGTGCTTCGCGAATTAAAGCGCGGCGGACAGGTCTACTACCTGCATAACGAAGTGAACACCATCGAAAACGCCCGCGCTCGGCTCGAAACGCTTGTGCCCGAAGCCCGCATTGCCGTTGCCCACGGGCAAATGCGCGAACGCGAGCTTGAGCACGTGATGCGCGACTTCTACCAGCAGCGCTTTAACGTGCTCTTATGCTCCACGATTATTGAAACCGGCATTGATGTGCCGTCGGCCAATACGATCATCATTGAGCGTGCCGACAAATTCGGTCTCGCGCAGCTCCATCAGCTGCGCGGCCGTGTCGGCCGATCGCACCATCAGGCGTATGCCTATCTGCTCACGCCGCCCGACGGGGCCTTTACGAAGGATGCCCAGAAGCGTCTCGATGCCATTCAGGCCCTTGAAGATTTGGGTTCAGGTTTTTACCTCGCCATGCACGACTTGGAAATCCGCGGCGCCGGCGAGGTGCTCGGCGAACATCAAAGCGGCGAAATCGCCGAGGTGGGCTACGACCTCTATAACCGCATGCTCATGCAGGCCGTGAAGGCCTTAAAGCGCGGTGAAACGCCGCAGGCGGGCGATCCGCTGCAGCTCTCGACGGATATCAATCTTCACGCCCCGGCGCTCCTCCCCTCGGCCTATGTGCCCGACGTTTCGCAGCGCCTGGCCTTTTACAAGGCCTTTGCTTCGGCAGAAGACCGTGCGGCCCTTGAAAAATCCACCGAAGCGCTCGTCGACTGCTACGGCAAACTCCCTGACGCCGCCCGACGCCTCATTGAAGTGCATAAACTGCGCCTCAAGTGCGAAGCGATCGGCATCCGCCGTATTGATGCCGCTCCCGCGGCGATCATTATTGCCTTTACGCCTAAGCCCAACCTCGATCCGCTCGCCCTCGTGAAGCTCCTGCAGTCGCGTCGCGACGCGCAGATGCTTGGGCCCGAGCGCCTCAAACTTAACGTCGCCAACCCAGACCCCGAGAAACGCCTGCAGACGGTCTATGACGTGCTCGCCAAACTGGCCCTGCCGTCGGAACCGCTTCCGCCCGCCCCTGCCTCTCCCGGCACATCGTCGATGAGTCTCAGGAAGCCTAAAGGCGGCAAATCTGCGCCTGCCGTTGCTCGGTCCTCTAAGCCCCCTCGCCGCTGACCGCTCTGAGTGCATACGCTATGGAAGTCTCTGAACTCGATCAAATTCCTGAGCCCCGCCGCCGGCGCTTCTTTAAAGCAGGGCTCTATCTCTTTAAGGCGCTCGCCCTGCTGGGCGGACTGGTCGCCACGGCCTGCGGCTTCATGCTCCTTTATGCCCTCTGGTCGTCACATTCGGCACTCAGTACCGGCAATATGCTCTTTGTCGGCGCAGTGGGGCTTTTTGGCCTTTACATCGGCTTTTCGACCGTGCGGGACCTGAAGACCAAAGAAAAATCCGTTGAAGGCTGGGCCTTTTATGCACTCCTCACGGTCGCAGTCGCTGCCGCTTTTCTCGGCATTCTTCTGCGCAATGTCTCCTATACGGTCTCTTGATTATTTTTAGTTCCAGCCATGGCTGTCTGCATAGACGAGCGCGAAGAATACGCCTAAAATGATTCTAAACTGACTGGTCAGTTCAGAATGCACGCTAAGGATTTCGCCACCATGTCGAGCGCAAAAAAGATCGTTCTTCTTGTCGGCGCTGCCGCCGCAGCAGCAGCCCTCTACTACGGCCTCAATTGGTGGGAAGCCCATCGCAGTGTCCCGCCGACCGTGGCCTGGGGAACCGTCGATATGCGCACCGTTGACCTCATGTTCGAAACCTCCGGCCGCATTGCCTCGCTTGCCAAAGAGGAAGGCGAACGTGTGAAAAAGGGCGAACCCTTGGGTGAACTCGATCTGAGGGCATTGATAATCGAGCGTGAACGCACGGCCGCGCAGCTCGAAGGCCTTGACGCTGACTGGAAGCTTGCGCTCGAAGGCTATCGCACCGAAGAGATTGATGCGGCTCGTGCGCAGGCCGAAGCGGCCGAAAGCAGCGCCAAACTGGCGCAGACCACTCTGGCACGCACGCAAAAGCTTTACCGCGCCCATGTGGCGTCCGATCAGGCGCTCGATGAAGCGCGATCCAATGCCGACAATCTGACCAAAGTATTCGCGGCGGCGCAAGCCGATCTTGCGCGCCTCACTGCGGGTCTGCGCCCTGAAGAAATTCGCGCTAAAAAGGCTGCCCGCGATGCGGGTGAGGCTGCGCTCAAGGCGCTCGACTACCAAATTGATGTGGCAAGCCGCATTGAGTCGCCCGTCGACGGCGTTATCCGCAGCCGCCTGCTTGAACCGGGCGACATGGCGAGCGCGAGCAAGCGCGTCTATGAAATTGCCGTCACTTCGCCCAAGTGGGTGCGGGCTTATGTGACCGAAACGCAGCTCGGCTTCATTAAAGAGGGCGCCCCGGCTCGCATCACTACGGATACGACGCCGGCGTACGAAGCCACGGTGGGCTACATCTCCCCGGAAGCGGAATTCACGCCTAAGACCGTGCAGACACAGGATCTGCGCACACTCCTCGTCTATGAAGTCCGCCTCACGCTTTCGGATCCGGAAAATAAGCTCCGTCTGGGCCAGCCCGTGACGGTGGACTTCGCGCCGCAAGCCGAGGCTCAAAGCGGTTTCCTGGATCTTTCAAGCAAGGCCGCGCCATGACGATGGCTTTAGCCCCAGCGATCCATCTTGAGGGCGTTGTCAAGACTTTCCCCAACCCCCTCGACGCTGCCCGTCCGATCCGTGCGGTGGACGGCATCAGCCTCAAAGCGGGGGGCGCCGAAGCCTCCGATCGGCTCATTGCGTTGGTGGGACCGGACGGCGCGGGCAAATCCACTTTCATGCGGCTCCTCTGCGGTCTGGAAGCACCGGACGAAGGCCGTCTCTCGGTCCTCGGGACGACGCCCGACCCCGACAACGAAGACTTCACCACTCGCATTGCCTTCATGCCGCAGACGCTTGGGCTCTATAAAACACTCTCGTGCCGCGAAAACCTGGAAGTCTTTGCGGGCCTGCGGGGATTTGAGGGGGAGGCCAATGGCGCTCACGGCCTCGCGCGCCGCATTGCGGAACTCCTCAGCATGACCGGACTTGCCGGGTTTGAAGAACGTCAGGCCGGAAAGCTTTCGGGCGGCATGAAGCAAAAACTCGCGCTCGCGAGCGCACTCCTGCGGATTCCCGATCTCTTGCTCCTAGACGAACCCACCGTAGGTGTGGATCCCCTCTCACGACGCGAACTCTGGTCGGTGGTGCGCAGGATGCTCGCAGACACCCCCATGACGTGCGTTTTTTCGACAGCGTATTTGGAGGAAGCCGAGGCCGCTGACCGCGTGCTCCTTTTTGAGTCGGGCCGCATCATTGCCGACGAAAATCCGCAGAGCTTCATCTCGCGCGCCAAGGGGCGCACCTACCTGCTCCCGCTTGCCAACCGCGCTGAACACGACGCGCAAATGCTCTGCCGACGCTTATCGGAAGAAACCGCCGCCACGCGCTCGGACGCCCTATTCCTAGACATCGTGCCGCGGATGGGGGGCGCAGCGGCAACGACGCTCGCGCCGACGCTTCCGGAGAAGGACGCCCGCATGCCTTCGGGGTTCGTGCCGCGCCAACCCTCGCTCGAAGATGCCTATGCGCTCCTTACCTTCCCGCGAGCACCCAAAACCGCGAATCGTCTCGCCAGTCCCCCGTCAGACGTCTCCGACACATCGGCCGCTTCGGCCGATGACACCGCCGAGCGTCCCGTCGTCATTCGCGCCGACGGCATTGCCCGCAAGTTCGGCAATTTTGTGGCCGTCGCCGACACCTCGTTTGAGGTGAGGCGCGGAGAAATCTTCGGGCTCCTCGGCCCCAACGGCGCGGGGAAAACCACCACTTTCCGCATGCTTTGCGGACTCCTTGCGCCCTCGAAAGGCCAAATTGAAGTGGCGGGCTACGACCTGCGCACCGCCAAGGCGGGAGCACGCGCCCGCATAGGCTACGTTGCACAGAAGTTTTCCCTCTACGGCAAATTGTCTGTCGAGCAGAACCTGCGGTATTTCGGACGCAGCTACGGCTTTTTCGGCCAAGCGCTGCAGGACCGCATTGACGCTTCGCTTGAAGATTTCGGCCTGACGGATCGCCGCGACACCACAGCCGGATCGCTTTCATTCGGCGCCAAACGAGATCTTTCCATGGCCTGCGGACTGATCCATTCTCCCGAAATCCTCTTTTTGGACGAAGCCACATCAGGGGCCGACCTTGCAAGCCGCCGCGCCTTCTGGCGCCGCATCAATGCGCTGGCATCTGCGGGCACCTCAGTCGTGGTGACGACGCACTTTCTCGAAGAAGCGGAATACTGCGACCGCTTCCTCATTCAGGATGCGGGAAAGGTGCTGGCGCTGGGAACGCCGCGAGAAGTGAAGCAGCGCGCAGCCGTTCTCTCCGCCGTCAGCGGACAAAGTCTCGTCGTCGACCGCATGTCGATTGAAGATGCATTCGTCGCCATCGTTGAAGCAGGCCGCCGCAGTCAGGAGACGCCCTCATGAACGCCCTGCGCTTTTCACCTCGCCGCTTCCTGAGTCTCCTTAAAAAGGAAGCCATTGAGATCTTTCGCGATCGCTCCATCCTGTTTATGGGACTGGCGCTCCCGCTTCTCATGCTTTTCATTTACGGCTACGGTGTTTCCATGGATATGGAAGCCGTGCCGGCAGCTGTGGTACTAAAGGAGCGCACCCCGGCTGCGCTCGCATTTACGCGCGACCTCTCAGCCAACAAGCAGTTTGCCGTCCGCACCGTGCAGGGCCGTCCGCAAGCCGAAACGCTGCTCGAAAAACGAGAGATCGAATTTATTCTCGAAATTCCGAACGGCTTCGAACGCGCCCTGACTTCCGGCCGAGGACAGGTTCAGCTCACGATTTACGGGGTCGACAGCAATTCAGCCGTGATCTTTCGCAACTATGCCGCCGGCATCTTGGCGCAAACCGCTGCCAAGATGATCCAGGAGGGGCGCATCCCTTCGAGCGTGCAGAACGCCGATCTGCCGGCCGTGACCATCGTCCCCAGAACGTGGTTTAACGATGAAGCCAATTCCCGCTGGTATCTCGTGCCGGGCCTGCTGGTCATCGTTTCGGCAGTGTCCGCGAGTCTGATGGGAAGCATCGTCATCGCCCGAGAATGGGAGCGCGGCACCCTCACGTCGCTCTTTGCAACGCCCGCCTCATCGCTCGAAATTCTGCTCTCCAAATGGACGGCTTACTCGTTCATCGCCTACTGCGGCTTTCTGCTCTGCCTCATCCTCGCCTTCCTGCTCTTCAATGAACCGCTTCGCGGCAGTCTCTGGGTCCTCCTCGGCACCGGCTTTCTCTTTATCGGATGGGCGGCAGCTCTGGGGCTTTTTGTCTCGGCCAAAACCAAAAGTCAGTTCCTCGCCACCGAAGCGGCAGTGCTCGCCTCCTTTATGCCGACCATGATGCTTTCGGGCTTCATCTTCGACCTGCGAAGCGTCCCTGTTTGGATTGAAGTGGTCGGCAGACTGCTGCCGCCCACCTATGCGGTTGAAACCTTCCGCATCTGTTTTCTCTCGGGCGGACAGCCTGTGACCCTTGCCGTCAACGCGCTGGTGATCGCGCTTTGGACCGCGGGGCTATTTGCCGGCGCCCTGAAAGTGCTCGGCAAATCGCCGCTTGAAGCTAAGCACTCCCCCAAAAAGGCCGCATCATGACCCGCTCGAACCGCTTTCAGCTCCTTGATGCGCTTTGGGCCTCGATCAACCGCATCATTGCCATTGCCGGGAAGGAATTCGTCGCACTCTTAAAGGACAAGGGCTCACGCCTCATTCTCGTTGTTCCCGTTATTGTGCAGGCCGTTCTCTTTGGCTACGGCGCCACCTTCAACCTCGAGCGCGTCCCCTGGACCTACTACGACGCTTCGCACTCCTCGAGCTCCATGGAAGTCGTGCGCCGAATAACCGGAACCGGTATTTTCGAACTCAAGGCCGCGCCGCGGTCGCTCGGCGAATTTGAAGAAACGATCTCATCGAGCACAGCGCTCCTCGGCCTCTACTTCCCGCCGGATTTTGAAAAGAACGGTCAGGTGTTCGCCGCCGCAGACGCCAGAAACTCCACGACGGCCGGCGTTGCCATGGGCTACGTGAACAGCATCGTTGCCCAGATCAATGCTGACCGCGGCAGTTCCGCCGCTTTTGCCGTCGTTGAGCGCTACCGCTGGAATGAGAACGGCATTACGCGCTACGCCATCATTCCGTCGCTTACGATTCTGCTTTCCATGCTGCAGGTACTGCTTTTGGCAGGACTCTCCGTTGCCCGCGAACGTGAAGAAGGATCGTTTGACATGATGCTCATGACGCCCGCCTCCTCACTTGAAATTCTGGCCGGCAAAGCCGTTCCGCCCACGATCATCGCCTGTCTTCAGGCGCTCGCGATTTTCCTGATCGGGCTATTCTGGTTCGAACTGCCCTTCGCGGGTTCTTACCTGACGCTCGGCCTCTTTGTCGTCGGCATATCGCTTTGCTTCGTTGGCGTGGGACTCGCTATTTCTGCCTTGGCGAACAACATTCAGCAGTCCATGGTGATGGTGATTTTCTTCCTGCTGCCGTGCTTTATTCTTTCGGGACTCTTCACTTCGATCCGTGCGATGCCCGAGTGGCTGCAGACTCTGACGCTTATCAATCCCCTGCGGCATGCCATTGTGGCGCTTCGGGCGATTTACTTCGAGAATGCCGGATTCGCTGATCTTGTTCCTTCTCTCATCCCGATCGTATTAGCCGGTATGCTCTCGCTTGCCTGGGCGTCCTGGCTTTTCCGGCATAAGATTCAATAGACTGCCGACCGCTACCGACAAAACGCCAGCGTCGGGCTTACTGGACAACGCATATGGCTAAAAAATCTGAAGACCGCCGCAGAAGCATTCTCAATGCAGCACTCGACGAATTTGAAGCAAAAGGTTTTTCGGCTGCGCTTGTCGAAGATATTGCACATCGGGCCGGCGTCTCCAAAGGCACCATCTACGGCTACTTCAAGGGAAAGGAAGCGCTGCTCCTGGGGCTTGCCGAAGAAGTCGCAGTCCTTATCCAAAAAGAATTCGATCAGCCGAGCGAACACGCATCGCTGCCGCTGATTGAAAGGCTATGGCGAACGGAAGCCGGGCTCCTCGCCGACAATGGTCACGGGCGGCTGGCTCGAATCCTGCGTGTTGTTTGGTCTGAAGGTCTCCACCGACCCGAGCTCACGCGACCGATCTACGAAAAATTTCTGATTCCGCACTTCGCGCCGGGCAGCCCGCTTCGAACGGAAATTGAAGCCTCCAATGTCCCCGACTTCGTGAAGAAGTACCCCATGGTGCTCATGGCACCCGTCATGCAGGGCATTTTCTGGGCAGGGATCATCGACAAGGTCATGCCGCTTAACCTTGAAGAATATTTCAAGGGCTACTTAACCATGATTTTTGGCGTGCAGCCGCAGAGCGGGAGAGCAAATCATGATGCGGTAGCTGACCAAGAACTACATGAGCACGATGTTCGATCGAAATAACCACTGAAGTAACTTGGCTCATCCTCAACAAGCTAATCAATTTAAATTGAACCTTCTAATAATTGGGATGACTCTTGGCTGGAACCGCTTGCGGCATATCACCCACTTGGAGCTCCTCAATCAGCTCCGGTGATGGATTGAAATCGAATCTGTCCACCAGTTTTGCAACACTCCGTTTCAACAAAGCGTCCAGCCACTCTCCCTGCACTCTGGTTGTCATGATTTTCGCCCGAGTTTATTTCAGATCTTCATGGGAGATATTTTTGTCCTCATTCATTGCGGTGATATCGGTAATGCAGCCTATCCCCCTCATGGACGAGAGGGAATTGAGAAACTCCTCGCTGAGGGTACGCCGCATTAATGCACAGCGTACCTATTCTCGGACGGCACTGCTTAATATTGACCTAATACGACTCTGTTGCAAACGCTCATCACATGAGCAATACAGGTCGGGACAGGCTCCGACAATCAAATCAAAATCAGCCCCTGTCCAATTTTGAAATCGTGTATAGATGATTCTATAAATTCGATCATGTACAGATTTGGCAGATTCAACACCCATGGTTTCATACAAAAGAGTGCTTCCCAAAATTTGTCTCAAACCACATTTCTCAAGATGATTGCGGACATCATTTGACACATCCGGCGACACACCATGTAGATCGTATGAAATTAAATATTTCATTATTTTTTTCCTTAATAAAAACATAGTCAAGCCATTTTGACTACACATCAATTTTAAACAAAATTAAAATTTTGTCAACAAGAAACAAAACATCCATTGCAAAGTGATCATTCAGCAGATTATTACCCTCCACAAAGTTGTCGTCAAAAATTGTATCCAGGCCCTGACACAGGTTTATCATACTTAGCGCATTTCACAAAAATCTTTCCTGAGTAACTAAATTACTTAAACTCCATCAGTTCTTGCACTTCAATTCCTCAACAGACTACGTTACCGGCAGGTACGGCCTTCGCTACCCTATTTTCGTCGGTACGGTTTGGGATCCTGTGGGATTGAGCTTCTCCATCCACCGCTTGCAGGTGCTCGCGCCGACGCCTGTTGCTTCCGAAATCTCATGCCAGGTGTGTCCTTTTTGACGCATGCGCACGGCTTTTCGCTTGACGGCATCCGAATATCGATAGAGATGCGGCGAAATGGTGGTGCGGAACTTCCCCGCACGCCATGCTCTGGCCCAATCCCGCAGCGTATTGGCGGGCA
>OBUS01000186.1_pt1 | contig 65291 bp, 65 predicted proteins | sample 1475921 | NCBI WGS metagenome assembly OBUS01 (sample SAMEA2579948, study PRJEB22360) | human gut metagenome | reverse complement strand
CCAAATCTCGCCCGTAGGCTTCATAGTCAATGTAGTTCTGTAAGCTGGGTGGAATGTCGCCAAGTGCCTGCAATTCGTCTATGTAGTAGTAGGCAACATCTGTCATGGTTTCACAGTCGGGATAATAATTAATATCGTCCTTGTGTTCCACGACTTCTTCCAGAGTCCCGTAGTGGCTGATAAATTCGTCCAGACACTCTACGATATAGTCGGGAAGTTCCTCTATCATTTCATACATCTCATTAAGTTCTTCAATGGAAACATACTCGCCAATCGCAATGGGAAAGTTATCGGTATCATGGATTGCGTATTCCTCATACTGTTCATTCAATCCGATTTTTTCTTTCACATCTTCCTCGTCAATGGGGAACGTGAACCAAGCACCGACTAAATAGCCCTCATTGTATTTGCCAAGATTAGCAATGTAAACCGCCATATCATCAATCATAAGCACCACCTCATTTCCTACTCTGGCAGTTCAAAGACAGCGTGTTCCGTTACAAGATAGCGTCTATTTTCCAGTAAGTGAGAAGCATAGGCTTCAAAGTCAAAATAGTATTCTTGACAGTCCTCGGATAAATGCTTAAATGTCGGGTCGTTCATCAGCTTTTGCCTTGCAACATCTATCATGCTTTTGCAGTCGGGATAAACCGTAATCACGTTCCTGCAAATATAAAGTGCTTCTAAATTCTCAAACACCGTAAGAAGTGATACATATTCTTCCTGCATATCGCTTGAAAGCTGGCGGTACATAAAATCTAATTCGTTGAGCTGATACACACTTGTATGTTCGTGGATTTCATCAGCAAAGGGCAGTACCTTTTCGATAATACGATAATCTTGACTTTCTGCACCGATACCTAGCTTTTCTTCAAACTCGGCAACATCTATCGGCAAGTCGAACCAGTATGATATTGTTTCTTCGCCAGTTGTTCCTCTCGTTTCCACCAGCACCCTTGTTTCCTGCATTGTTCCTCACGTCCTTTCTGTTGTTTCATCACATCTTTTAAGGTCTGGTACGACATACCAAACACATATTTAGAAAAATCTTCTAACTGTCTTTCTTCATAGTCGGCAGGGTTCAGCCGTTTCATTTCATGCCATACCTTACGCTTGTAAGAGGGCAGGTCGGAAATGTATTCACAGCCGACGTTTGCCTGCATATCCTTAAAAATATCGCTCATTTCATCACTCCAATCTGAAATTTTGGTAAGAAAAAAGCAGTCAATCCTAAGACTAACTGCTTTTTAAAACATATAAGAACTTATATTTTATTTTGAGAAAAACACACCATAAAGAACGATAAGTGAAAAAAATATTAGCACTCCAGTTCCAATTATATAACATAGTCTAATAAATTTTTTTCCCTCATTTATATCATCGTATATGGAAGATAATTTTTCATTATTTAAATTTTTTTCTCTTACTTCTTGCACGTCAATATCTCTTACCAGTTCATCTAATGTCAATCCAAAGAAATCACTCAATAATACTAATCGTTGAAAATCTGGGTATGATTGACAAGACTCCCATTTTGAAATTGTTTGTCTGGAAACCTTTAGTTCATTTCCCAATTCTTCTTGTGAAAGACCTTTGGACTTTCTTAAATTTATCAGTTTTTCATTAAAGTTCATAAGTAGCCTCCTAAAATAAATTATATTTGCGACCGCAAAATGAGTATTGCAAATATGATGATTTCTTTCAACCAACCTTTGTTGGCAATTTGTCAACCATTCATTACATCAGTATAATTCACTAATATTTGTCATAAAGTAAAGAAATATTGACCACATATAAGTTCATTTTTCATGCTCCAATTATAGCATTCTCATATCAGCACCACAATAAAATTTTACGTACCGATAATCTTATTGAACAGCTCCAACAGACACTATTTCATTATTCCAATCTGAAATTTTGGTAAGAAAAAAGCAGTCAATCCTAAGACTAACTGCTTTGTGTGTATGGATATGAAATTGTTTATCAGACATATTGTTTGAAAAATACATTTAACTTTTGCCCTAGTAGTGTTGGGTTATCTGTATTTACTTCATGTCCTGCATTTTCAATAATAGCTATTTCTGCGTTTTCTATCTGTTGTTGCAATTCTAAAGAAGCTTTTTTATTTATCTTATCCTTATCGCCACAGACAACAAGTACCGAACATGATATTTTTTTCAGTTCATGTTTAAAATTAAGTTCTGTCATAGATTTGCATAGATTGATAAAATCTGTTTTCTGAAAGCCCATTTTTTCAAATGCTGAACAAGGCATAATACGGAATATCAGATTTTGCATTTTTAACAGATACTTTGGCATTTCATATTGTGTGCCTATTAACACTAATGAGTTCATTTTTTCTGGGTGTTCTATCGCATACTGCATAGCAAGAATACCACCTAAAGAAAGTCCACAAATATTTAGCGGTTCTTCAAACTGTTCACAGTATGTTTCCAATGTCCGATACAATGTATCATAACATGGTGTTTTCCCAGAAAGCCAATCTGATAAATTAGGGCATAAAACTTCAAAATCATCATTGAATACTTTTACGGTATCACTCCAACTTTCAGAAGATTGTCCCAAACCATGAAGCATTATATATTTCATTTCATCACTCCTAGATACTGTGTTTCATATCCACATTATAACATTCTCATATCAGCACCACAATAAAATTCTATGCACCGATAATCTTATTGAACAGCTCTAACAGACACCATTTCATCACTCCAATCTGAAATTTTGATAAGAAAAAAGCAGTCAATCCTAAAACTAACTGCTTTGTGTGTGGATATAAAATCTAAATTCTATTGTATAACTTTTCTTAGCCAATTATCTCTAAATAAAATCTGTTCGTCAGTATGAAACCAATGTTCTCCGTCATTCATAACGGTAAGATTTGCACAATGTCTATCAATAAATTTATCTACCGTTTGACGTGATGTAAGATTATCATGTTCAGCATACAAAATTTCAGTAGGCGTTTTCCAATTTATCGGGTTTGCCCGAACAAAACATAGATATTCCCACGATAATGTTTCTCCAAAATCAGTTGGTATTTCTTTTCTTTCAGAAAGTTCCTTTTCAGACACATTCGCCCAGCTCATCATATCTACTATAAGTTGTTCCATATCAAGTATAGGCGATATGAATAATGCTTTTTCAATCTTGAAATTCTGTAATGTGTGCATTGTAAAATAAGCTCCGATACTATTAGCAAGTACATATATGTCATATTTTTCAGATATTTTATCGTAGACTTCCATAATTTTATTTTTTACAATCCACGGGAAATAGTCATTATAATCTACTCCAAAAACATCAAAATCTAAACAAATATTTTTGAACTGTTCAGTTTCAAGATAACTTCCACCTTTACCATGAACATATATCATTGCTTTCTTCAAAATAACGCCCCCATAAATCAGAATTTTATATATCCACATTATACCATTCTCATATCAGCACCACAATAAAATTTTATGCACCGATAATCTTATTGAACAGCTCTAACAGTACATCTTTCACACCGCCAGCGTTGAATACCAAGCCGACAGCAATCAAGGCAACTACCAAGAAGCCAATGAGCTTTGAAAACTCACGCTTGAACCCTAAGTAGATACCGATAACCACAATCGCCATAAGCACTAAGCTCTGTGCGTTTGATAAAAACCATTGATACAAATTTTGACCGAAATTCATTTAATTGTCCTCACTTTCTTCTAATTGTTTCATTTCATAGTCAGCTTCTTTACCGACATTCAAAATACACATCAAGACTACGCCGATACCCATTCCCATAGATACCAGCAGGAAGTCTTTTACTAATTCCCACATTTTTATCACTCCTAACTTTCTACTAAATCTTTTGCAGGGGTCGTCTGCTGTTTGATTATCATTTCATGTTTTTCTGTGAGCTTTGCCTGCTGTTCGATTGTTTCCATGTAGTCTGTACCGTTTCCCTTATCAATCTTTTTCAGCATTTTCAAGGTTGGTGCTACCTGCCTTTGTACCCAACGCAATGTACGGTCTAAGGTGTAAGGTTCTGGCTTTGTCGTCAGCTTCAAGCTCTGTCTGTTATCGCCGATAAACCACGCCCAGCGGTCATTGAGCTTCCAGTCATTTTTTCGCTTGTCTGGTTCTTCATCAACAAACCGCACATACTGGTTGATGATAGAAAAGGCGGTCTGTTCTGCGTCATAATAGGTCAGCAAATCTCGTACTGCATAGTAGGCACGTTCATTCCGAAGCCGTATCTCAAAACGGTTGATAATGTCCGCTTCTTCCAAAGGTGTCCCTAACTTGACATACTGTTCATAGTCCTTTTCGTAGATACAGAAATACACATCTGATTTCAGCGAACCAAGATAAAGGGTACGTCCCATATATTCTCTGTCGTCCTCTCTGTGCTTGATAAGCTCGCCCGACTGGTAAAACTTATAGCTTCTGGACTTTCCGATATATTCCCGTTTCCTGCATTTTTCCGCAAGCTCTGGAATATCTAAAATGCCCGTATGGTCGTTGATAGCAAGGTCGATACGCTTCATCACGCCACCGTCTACTAATGCGTCCATAAGGAAGTCATACCAGCTTCTTTGTTGTGCCAGCAGGTAACTTTCAAACTGCCTGCAACCACGCCCCTTTAACTCTAAAAGGACACCTTTTTCTTCGTCAGCCGACGTATAGATAAAGATGTCCCCTAAAGAATAATGCTCCGTATAGCTGTAATGTCCGTAATCTTCATGGAGCATATAATTGATATTCAGTTTTAATATATCTTTGATGATGTGCTGTATATCCAGCGTGGGAAAACGAATTTTCACATAATCAAACAGCATGGTAAGCGGTGCTTCTGGATTGAACCTTGCCAGTTCCTTATGCAGAGTATGAAGAAGTTCCTTTGACGGCTTCATTTTTCCGCTTTCTATCTTGTTGAGATATTCCCTTGTGATACCAGAAGCCACCGCCAGCCTGCCTTGTGAGATACCGTAAGCAATCCGTTTCTCCCGTAATTCTTTTATCCATTGTTCTTCATTCAGAACCATACCCCCAATCTGTAAAGTGTGAAGTTTTTTAAGGCGACTTCACAACTGATTTTTGCTAGAAAATCATGCCAGAAACCTTATGTTTCCTATGTTTTTTGTCTATTGTCTATTTGCAAACGTACCCCTCTGTTAGATACCGAGGGGTTTTACCTGCTGGCGTGGCTTACGCCACACCAGCAACGGCTAGTCCGTGCCGTCGCCTTTCGCTTCGCACGTCGCCGTCCCGTCCTGCCTTGCTTGTGCAAGAGAACCGATAGTCTGTAAAAAATCATGTCCTTTCGGGACTAAAGGCGTATAAAATTCACTTATAACGCTTGTTCCCACATCACAATAGCCACGACCCTTGATACGCTTCTGAAAAAACTGCTTTTTCACATCTGAACCAAACAGCATACCGTAACCTAATTCACTGATACGCCCAAGTCCCACACGGAAATTGAAGTTATCTCTGATACCGTCCGAGAAATATTTTGCGTCTGGACGCTGGCAGGCAACGATAAGGAAATAACCTGCTTGTCGTCCTAACATAACGATTTTCTTTAACTGGCTAAGTAAGCCCACGCTTTCTTTTGTCCCCAGCATTTCAAAAAACGCCACATATTCATCAAAGATAAGAAAGCAGGGGGGAAGTCCCAGATAGGCGTAGTTTTCGCCCGTCTTATAGTTCGGGTGTTGCTTCATTTCCTTGCTTCGCTGTATCATGCCCTCATAAAAAGCATTGACGCAATCAATCATTTCTTCTTTGGTGTGATACACGTTTCCCATAACTGTCCCTAAGTCTGCTAAGTCCGCATTTTTCGGGTCTAAGATGTAAAGGACAGCATTTGTGTGTAGTAGTGCTTCAATGAGCGTCAGCAGAAAATAGGTTTTACCGCCACCCGTTCCACCAGCGATAAGGGCGTGAGGAAGTGCGTCATATTCCCAGATAAGATTTTTCATCAGCTTTAGACAGCCGTTTTCTGCCCGTACTTCATCAATGGTAATGCGGTTCGCTATCATATCATAAAGCAGGGTATATTCGATATAGCCGTCATGCAGGGTCTTGTCGGTCAGCTCACAATACAAGCCACTTTCCAATTTATCCTCTAATCGTAAAAGCTGGTCTTGATATTTCCCCAGCGTAATTTCACAGCGGATATGAAGCAGTCCTTTTTCCATTTGATAATAAATCTTTGGAAACCAGACGATTTTTTCCCTTGATCTGCTTTGCAGGTCAGTAAAAAAACCGCTGTCTTGTATGGTATCGGCTTCATACCACTTATTTTCCAGTATCATTCGTGCCAGCTTTTGACGGTGCAGGAGCTTCTTGAAATTGTCATAACAGAAACGGTAATACAGAAAAGCGACCAATGCACAAACGCCAGTCGCTATCAGTATGGTTATGAAGTTGTAAGGGGAAAGCGTCAAGCCGTTTTCTAATAAGCTGAAATGCTCCCAATCGGTACGCATGAGCTGTTTGATATTCAATAGCAGGAGAACCGCCACGAACACAAACAGAAGCGTTCCTATGGAAAAGTGATAGACAAGGTGCTTGTCGCTGGCTCTGATACGGTGTCCTTTGTTCCAAATCATACGCATAAATCAATCACTCCTTTCTGGGTACAAATAAAGCAGTCAATCCTAAGACCAACTGCTTTTGGTATGTGGATATGAAATTGCAAAACTGAAATTTGACAATCCATGTGAATAATAGTTTCCACATTCAAGAAAAAATTGCCTTGAAAATAGAACTATAATTATGAGTTCCTATTTTTAAATTTGCTGATAATTGTAGTTATACCAACTGTAATAAAAGAAATCAAACCACTAAACACGCATAAAAATCCAATTGGGGCAAGAAAGAAATTCTCATGCAGCACCCCTTGTGCATCAATATACTCTACCGACAGTCCCTTCACAAGAAGCAGTATAATTCCGATTAAAATCAAGAAACTGCCTATAATCGAGCACACCATATTATACTTGGCTCTTCTGGTTTCACTTCCATCTTTGATTACTTTTTCTGTCATGTTGTTCATTTCGTTTTCTCCTTTAATCAAATAATCCAGAGATATTTGAAACACATCAGACATCAAAATAAGCATTCCTATATCTGGAAGATTTTTGTTATTCTCCCAGTTTGAAACAGCTTGTCTACTCACATTCAGTTTCATAGCAAATTGTTCTTGTGTCAATTTTTCTTTTTGACGAATGCTTTTAATTTGTTCTCCAAAATCCATGTATTTCACCTCCGTGTTTCCAGTCTATAATTCAACCAAGTTTTTTTCAAGAAAGTGCCTCTTGCATATCAAAAAACAGACGCAAGAACCTCTTGCATTCCTATATTGAGGCTAATATTCCCTTCTCCAACATTTAAATTTTCCGTTTTATCTATTTCCTTTTTTTACTGATATATCTTCCAGCAAAACTATAAAAGCACAAAACATTATTAACCAAAAATTAGGGTACATTGCCATTTCACCTCCACAACTTGAAATTTAGTTCAATTCTAATTTGTCGCTTTCATCATACACATATTATACCAGTTCTATATATCTGCTACAATGAAAAACTATTCAGACAGCCTATTTTTTCTGTTGTCCCTGCGGTGCATGGTTCTGTGGATTGACTACATTCTGGTTGCCTTTATTCTTCAACACAATATCCTCTGCCTTTACATACCAATCTACATTTGCACCACCAAAAGTCTTTCTTGATACGGTGTCAGCTACGGGATTGACAAGCTCCACGACTGCATTGTACGGAAATTCCCTTAACGGTACTTCTGGCGGTACGGACACGGGGATAATTCCACCATGCAGACTGCACTTCAAGTCATAGATACGCTTTTTTAGCTGGGTACTCGGTGTACCGTCCTCATTCTGCAAGAACACATCACGCACCGCTGTAAATTTTAATTCTCCAAATGTTTTCTCTTTGTCAATGACAAACCCGTTTGATAATCTCATAAATTTTTGACTCCTTTACTTTTCTTCAACTGCTACAATATCATCAGCAAGCAACACATAATCGGTATGTCCCATATCCCCGATTGCGTAACCTCTGCCGTATAACTTCGGATTGACAAGTTTTACTTTCTGTTCATACTTGAAATGCTTTTCGCCAGCCTGCACGGGAATTTCCACCACAACATTTTCGCCTTTCTGTACGTCAGAATAAAGGTTATAGCTTCGTCTGGCTAAGACCCTGCGGTTATTTTTATCTCTTTCAAAGACCGGCTCACTTTCACCTGCAAATTCAAGAATTCCAAAAGACTGTGTCATATCTGGCACGACATATTTCATTTCCATATTGTTCTACCTCGTTTCTTTATTAAATATATAATGGGGAGCTACTCTCCCCAAGCCCTTGGTGGACTATTTTTTCCATCATTCTGTAAACAGATTGATGGAAAAAGAACAGTGCAAAATGTTTAATTTTCAGTCTACCATAGGTTACGGCGGAGAACGTGATTTTTCTTTCCTCATACCGTTACCGCCTTATGATTTCTTCATTTTACGGCGTTTGTAAAGATATGTTCCAGCTAATCCACCAGCAGACGCAAGCAACATCACGACAAATGCCATTACATTTGTACTGTCGCCCGTTTTGGGACTGTCGCTAGGTCTGTTAGGCTTTTCTGGTGTCGGTGGTGTTTCGGGTTTCTCTGGTTCTTCTGTCTTTTCCTTAAAAGTAATCGTCTGTCCCTTATCCTCAATATCCTTATGCTCGGTAACTTTCTTCGGTTCGTCTGGATTGCTTAAATCGTATAATTCCTCAAAAGTTACAAGCTGTTTGCCGTCAAGAGAAGTAGCGTCAAACGTAAAAGCAACTGCCACTTTCATAGTTTCGCTGTCAGCAGTAAAAGTATAATCACTTTCCACACGCTTTCCATTGACAAGAAGCTCTGCTTTTTCTTCTTTCAACATCTGCCAGCCCACAAGTTTGTACTGTGTACCGACTTCTAAGCCCTCTAAGGTAACGGTATCAATGATTGCAACGTCTTTTCCAGCTTCAAGCTCTTTATTGCCGTCCTTATCCGTAGCGGTAGTATGTATCTTGATGATACGCTCTGTGATAAGCACCGTCTGCCCGTCGTCCTCAATGTCCTTATGTTCTGCAACTTTCACGGGTTCGTCTGGATTGCTTAAATCATACAATTCTTCAAAGGTAACAAGGTTTTTGCCACCTAAAGCAGACGCATTGAATGTATAGGAAATTTCCACTTTCATTTCTTCATCATCAGCGATAAAGGTATAATCGTTTTCTACACGTTTCCCGTCAATGATAAGCTCGGCGTTTTCTTCCTTTAACATCTGCCAGCCTTTGAGCTGATATTTTGTGCCTTTTGTAAGTCCGTCCAATTTTACAGTATCAACAATCGTAATCTCTTTTCCTGCAAGGATAGTCTTTTCGCCGTCCTTGCTGGTCGCTGTGGTATGGATAGAGATTTCTTTTTCGTATTCATCAGTCAGCGTTCCTAAATCAATCACAAGATTATTTCTTGATACCACGATTTCAAAAGGTGGGATAAGTTCAAAGCCTTTGTTACCATCGCAACGCATTTCTTCAATGATGTAGGTATCATAGGGTAATGCACCCTTGCTGTCGTCTGGTTCAGAAGTTCCAAACCACACACCGTCCTCGCTGGTCTTGCCTGCGTTGGTATTGTGCTTATGAGAAGCCCAGTCAGCAGAAGTGGAGAATTGCCCGTTATCATCAGTTACCACTACATGATTTTCGCCCGTTGTCTTGCTTGTGATCCTAAAGGGAACATCAGCAAGACGCTTGTGTGTGCCTGCACCGATTTTTACACCCTCAATATCTCCACGCTTAATCTGATTATAGATAGAATGGGCTTCGTCTGTTAAGTCCACGATTTTTCCATTTTCTGTGATTGTAAAATCAATCGGTTTTGCACCGTCAGTTAAGTAACCGTCGGGAGCTTCACTTTCAACGATACGGAATTTTCCATAAGGTAAGAGGTCAGAAGAAGTAGAAGCGATACCCTCAATATCTGTACGGATTGTCTTTACTACTTCATTTTTCTTGTATAGCTTGCCCTCAACCAATACCGCATTATCATTTAAGGAAATGATGTCAAAGGCAGTATCTTTCAAAGTGGCACTTCCTTGTGGCTTTGTATCGCCCGTTTCTAAATCTCGTTTCTGAATTTTCACACCGCCACGGATAACCTTGTCTGATACGGAAAACTGGTTATTTCCAGATAGTACGGCAAGGTCTCCGTCCTCGGTAATCTGTGTTACATATAAGCCTTTTATCTGTTCGGACTTATCGCCAGCCTGCATATATGCACCGTCTAACAAGTAGCCGTTTGGAGCTTTCGTTTCCTCAACAGTTAGCGTTCCAAGTGGAAGAACCGCCTTACTGTCCTGCATATAGAAACTGTCGCCAGATACCTTGTATGCGTCCGCTAATTTTGTGATGTAATGAGTTGTCCCGTCGCTGTCTGTTTCAGCGATTGTCTTTGTAACCCATGTACGAGTAGCTTCGGCAGGGAGATTGTCTTTGTTATAGAAGCATGCATAATACTTCCATGTAAATTCCGCACCTGCTAGAGAAGCGTTCCCCTGCGGATTGTCTTTCTGTGTTTCCATATCAATCTTGAAAAGCTCAATCAAAGTGTCTGTTACTTTTGGTGTATCTGATACTTTCAATGTCGCTGTTTCGCCAGCTTTGATTGTCAATGGATAGACAGTTTTATCCACTTTATATCCTGCTGGTGCGGATAATTCCTTGATATAGACTGTGCCTGCTTTTACCTCTGCAACATCTGTATTCCCGTTTTCATCAGTCGTAAGGGTGGCAAGCTGTTTTGTGCAGTCCTTATCAGCAAAGACACCGTATGTCGCACCAGCGATTGAGTAATTTCCGTTACCGTCTGTAATACTGGTATTACTGGAAGTCTTTTGCAGTTTCGCATTTCCGACATTCAGCTTCGCCCAGAATTGTCCCAATTCCTGCCCCTCGCCAGAGTAGATATAACCGCCACATTCATAGCGTCCCTTATTCTCTTTGACAAAGGCTTTTGCACCAGCGAAAACTTCGTCCTGCGTAGCCTTTGGAATTTCATCATAAGAAGCTCGCACGTTATCACATTGCCAGCCAAGATGTACGCTCAATCTCTGCCAGACTACAAGCTGTCTTAAAAGGTAAGCGTGATTTTTGCTTATTCCGCTGTGGCTGTCTGTGTACTGTTTTACATATTCGATAGATAAGGCAACGTCGCTTATCTGGTCGATACTCATGCGTGAGCTTGCGTCAGCTCTGGTCTTGTAGCCATTCTTAAAATCTGTATTGATGTCGATACAGTAAGCGTCCTCGCCCTCAACGGTTAAATGTCCCTCATTAAAGGTAGAACCAATCGAACCGTCATTCATTACTTTTTCAACGATACCGACACGCTCTTTTGACTCCGTCCAGTATTGCTTACTTTCTGCATGAACGGGTGTCGTCGGTAAAGCAGTAACGACAGTTGCAAGAGCTAAGAAGCCCGTACACAATCGTTTCCATGTCTTTTTCATAAATCTAATGCTCCTTTCATTTTGGGTAATAAAATAGCCGTCCAATAAGAACGGCTGGAAATAGAAAAGGAACGTCATTTTAGGCGTTCCATAGTCTATGAAATATTCAACTTTTTCTTGTTTCAATACTGATGTGCTGTACCATATCTTTGCATATCTAGGAAAACTTGCGTATCAAGGCTCATTCGTTAGTAGTAAATAAGTAGTAAATTGATGTATTTGTTTCCTTGAAAATGCTGATAGATAGTGTGTTTTAGCGGATAATCAGATTTTTATTGTGTTTTTAATATAAAAACAGGTAAAAAATAAAAATATCCCTATAAATAAAAAAAATCAACAAATAAAGCAAATAAAAATCAATTAATTACAACGAAAATACAACAAATGAGGGAACCTTATATAACGACTTATACTAAGAAATAAAGATAAAAAGCGAGTTGCATGGAAAGTACGGTTCACTTTTTATCTGTTTCATGATAAGATGATGATTTCTTATACCCTATATCCGTTATTGCAAGAAAAATTGATGTGTATATATTTGGCTCACACGTAATAAAATCCAAAATATAAGCAACTGATAGTTGTATTTTTTAAAAATACATTTTGAATGTAAAAAATGATATATTTATGTATATTTCGATTTTTTGAATTGAAAAAATACTGATTATTTGCTAATCATACTAATTTAATATATATTAATTATGGGGGAAGTCCTTTTCTAAAATAAAACATATACATACACTTACTTACTGGTATCGTTAACAAGTTTAATGTAGATCGTTTGGTTAACTTTTTAATTTATACTTGCTATTCCCCCTCTTTACATTTTGTCTGGATTAACCCCACTCTCACTAATCCAGACATGTTCTTCTATATGAATCAAGAAGAATCATGAGGGCAAAGACATCTAGTTAAGATGCTAACACTGTCATTCAACGCCAGTATCAGAAATAAATTGCTTTGGATTGTCTTAATTCACCAAAAAAGTATTATGTTGGAACATAATTGAAGATGTTAAACAGACATTTTAAAATATAAATTATTATTCTTGGAGGCGGGAGTATGATAAAAGGTAAATTGTGGTATATGAAATTTGTTTTATATCACTCTATAAGTTATGTTATTACATGGGTTAACTGATAGAGTATAAATATACATTTATCTATTACTATAGCATTATTCACAATTAGATAAAACACAACTATTTCATGCATATGTTTTTCTTATTGACTTGATATAATTTGAATTAAAAGTAGATGAAATTCATGAAAAACTTATGTGTTCACTTTTGGCTTCAATAATATGCTTAGGGATTACTGGATTTTCTATATATGCATAAGAGATAACCAATATTAAAGATAATAATGTTGAAGAAATCGATTCTTTGTCATCTACATACGACAGTTCTTTAATAGATTGGGCTTCTATCGACTTTATTTCTTTTTTTATCTAGATGGAAGTTTAGAGGAAGAGCCATTCTTAAAAGAAGCACAAGACAGAGGAATATCAATTATTTTAGAACCTACTGTCTATATACAAACGAGAGCAAACAGTTTTAAACATTTTAGAAGCATATCTTGGATAAGTCGTTCCGAGGGTATATCACTAAGTGTTATGCCTAACAGTCCTTTTACAATTAGCAAAGAATCTGCTTGGTCAGAAATATATAAATTTATTCAATACCATCCCATGTATACTCAAGTAAAGAATGATACAAAGCAAACAAGTATGTATAACCAGTTTTTATGTCATGCAGACTTTGCAAGAGGATTCAAAACGCCATGGAATCTTGAGCCATGGAATCTTGAGCCGTGGAAGCAGGATAAAGGCTGTTGGGGATTTGTCAGAGGTGGCTGTAACTAAGATATGATGAATAAAATATTAAACGGTAAAATTAGGAAAGGAATTCATTATGTGGATAGTATTTGGAATGTTAGCAATTTTATTTACAGCAATAAATATGTTGTTTACACTAAATCATAAGAGTAGTAAATGGTTTGGATTTGTTGCAATATCTCTTACTGCTTTAACACTATGTGCATTTCATACTATGGATGCTAACTATGTGAACAATCAAGATTGGTCAGCATTGCAGGATACAGTTCCCACTATGACCAAAATGTATTGGATTTTTACTGCTATTTCTTATTAGAAAAAGCGGGTACTAAATTGAAAATACCCTTATAAATAAAGGATAAATAGGCAAATAAAGGCAATAAAAATCCTGGAAATACAACGAAATTATAACAAATGAAAGAGCCTTATATAACGACTTATACTAAGAACTGGATAGTTACAGAAGCATGGCACTGTGGATACAGTGTCTTTTCTTATGGAAGATTCTTTGTTAATGCCACAAATTTATCATTATTTTAAAATGTAAAAAACTATCAATGTAAAAAACGTTCTTAATTAAATGATTATATACTTATATGTCACATAAAGTATATCTAGACATTAAAAAAGTAGGATAATTATTGAAGATTATACATCTTCTAACCCTACTTTTTATTAAAACTTTTTGTTTAGTACCCTACATTATTTTAAAGCACCTAATTATTCTCAGCTACTCTCTACTTTAAAAATTAATTGAAACAAATGTATATGATATGCTATATATATTTTGTAACAATTATTTAGATTGCTCTTTAAGTACTAATTTATTTTTTCCTTTACTTTTATTGATTCCTAATATCCCTGCAGTTGTGACAAATATGCTTAAAAGCAGAGGAAGAATAGTGGTGTTATCACCAGTAGCTACAATATTATTTGATACGGCTTCATTCATCACTGCTTCTGAAGTTATTTTTTCATTTACATCAGTATTCAATCCAATACCTCTACTAACAGATGTAGTTGGTGATTCATTTTCAATTGATGGATTACCGCTTTCTAAGTCTTTAATTTCAACAGGAATATTGACAATTATACCTCGTGCTTTTTTGGATTCACTCCCTGTTGTAAAATACACAGAATATAATTCATTTTCTGATATAGTTTGCTCAGGATTAATCCATGACCATCCATCTGGTAAAGCAATGCTAGAGAGTTTTTCACCAACGACACCAGTAATACCCTCTTTTGGCAGTACTATCAATGTTTTTGTTTTTAAAATAGTTGGATATGCTTTTCCTTGTGCCAAACTATCACCGTTTAAATTGACTCCGGTTGGTACTGCATGATAATGTACGTTATACACACCTGTTTTCAAATTAGCGATTTCACCTTTGTTAATAGTGTTTACTAATGCCATTTCTCCTGTATTCTTATACATATATTCGTCATCTATGCTTGCGCTAATAGTGTAATTGTTTTTATCAACTGAAACACCTGATAATACATCGTAATTACTTCCTTCTTTGATAATAATATCTTCAAGACCGCTAAATTTTGGTGCATTTGCATACCATTCATCAGCAGCTTTTTTTTGTTCTGAATTTTGATACCATCTGACCCAATCAACCCTCATAGTAGTTTCATCTTCATCTAAATGATCACCTGCATCTCCTGCCCAGTCACCTCCTGTTGCAAGATTTAATTTCATAATTTGCGGTCTATTCATACTTAAACCAGCAGCATCTAAACGTTCATTGCCAGAGAGGTTCATAGAATTATAAATTACGCCATCAAGATACCAATCAATACGTTCTGGAGTCCAGTCAATTCCAAAAATATGATATTCATCAGAAAAATCTTCTGTTATTCTAACATTTCCACCCAATTCATATGGATCATAACTTCCATCCTTATCTACATCACCATTTACATAATAAAAATGTGGTGTCCCATATACAATTTTATTACTCTGTCTACCGTTGTCAGTTGGATCAGTATCTCCAGTTTCCATTCTCTCCTTTGTAGGGGCACCAATCAATTCCATTATATCGATTTCACCACCACCAGGCCATCCATACGAAGTTCCCATCAACCAAAACGCAGGAAATGCACCTTGACCTTTTGGTAATTTGGCTTTCATTTCAATTCTACCATATAAAAAATCAACTTTTCCGGAAGTATTGATAAATCCAGAATCATATTTAATTTCTCTCCCTTGAGGTCTTCGAGGATTGCTTTCCACCTTTTCGCGCTTAGTTGCTTTAAAAACAAGTTCACCGTCTTTTAGATAAACATTATCTTTACTAGTTGTATAATTTTGTTGCTCACTCCTTGCTACTGTGCCAGGCATATATGACCATGTGTCCTTATCAAGATCACTTTCATTAAATTCATCATGCCAGACCATCTTATAATCAATGTCTCCTTTCTCTACTACTACCAGGTTATCTATACTGATTTCTGTTTTTTTTGTATTTATAGTAGTATCATCTGGTTTATATTTCACAATTCCTACTAACGCTTCATTATCCTGTGCGACAAATTCAAAGCTTTGACTTGTCCAGTTTTTTAAAATATCTGTAAGTTTTATTTCATTATATACCGCTCCATATGTGTCATTTTCTAATGATCTAGCGGTAAAATATCCACCAGTAGGAACAGCGTTATTCCTCGTTGCTACTTTCAAGTCTGCAGTAACCCTATATGTTTTTCCTGGTGTAGTTGGAATTCTTTTTAGAATGTACTCATCAGTTGTTTCAAGTGCAATCTTCCCATAACTGTTATCTTCATCAGTGATAATTGTAGAAACTCCATAAGGTTTTATATTCCACGTACTCTTGTTTGAAATTTCACTACCTTCAAAATTCCCATTACTTGCACGATTTAATGATGAGTTAACATTTTCGGTGACTGAGTCACCAACCGCATTGTCCAATCCTTCCGCATTTATACCAATACTATTGCCAGTATACGCGCAAATACCAAGTACTCCCGACAACATAGCAACTACTATTTTTTTCTTATAATTTTTGCTCATTTTGTATCCCTCCATTTAACCATTCATTTTTAGTAAAATAAAATTTTGCCTTCTATAACTACACTTAAAATAATTAATTTTATATCACCCCTTTTTTAAAATAACATTTTTACTAAAAAAAGTTAATATTTTTATTAAAAAAAGTTAGTATTTTTATTACATTTTACTAAAAATATAAATATTTTGCTGTGTTATAATTTTTAAATCTCATAGAATAAATATAGAAAGTGACAAAAAATTGCAAATAAAATACAGTCGATTACTATAGTATATATCTATAAAACATTTGCCGAGTATTGTAATAAATTAAACAAAAGTAGCATTAACGGTTATCTTACCGATAAAACACAATCATTAAACCTAGAAACTTATACATCTCCAGTCACTCTAAATTTAATGATAGATATCTAATACGCACTCAGCTTTTGTTTTATCAGTATGAGAGAATGTTGTTATTTAAGTCCTTTTCTAAATCTTCTATTGATTGTTCATCTCTTCCATACATTTCTTTATTCGCAGTCACTCTTTCATACGCAGTTAATACTGGTCGTTTAGCAATGCGGTACGTTTTGTTTCTTGCATAAGCTCCTGGTATATTGTAATTGACCTATTCTTAAAACTAGATAGTTTGGGTTCTTCACTCCCATTACAGCAATTTCTTCACTACTACAACCTAATCTGCCCCCATAACGATATTGGTACTCTTATCTTGTGATTCTTCCACTTTATATACTATCTTATCATTCGACAGTAAATTCCCATGTTCTATGCATTTGCCTGTATGTTAGTTATGCCACCTCTACATCGTACATCGTCTAGACAGTAAACAGATATTCTCTAGACTTGTCCCAACTTAAAGCCATTACCCCGGTTTTGATGAATTTTTATAGCCTATCGATGTTTCGTGAGTTGTTAGCTTGGTCTCTCATCTCCAACATACTCGCCTGATGCTTTTTCAGTACTACCTTTTCCTTAACGCTCAATACCACAGCTTTTGATTACGGCACCTTAGAGTGGTTTAAAACCTCCATCTGTATGTCAGTTTTGGTGGACTTCCACCATCAAATACACAACACTCATACAATAATACGATCCACGGCACACTATCTTGACTATATTAAAAGGAACACCGCTATCTACTTCTTTGTATCTTACTCGTACTTATCTATAGAATCTACTGAATTTATACCTTTCGCCTATTACGAATCTGAAGGAAGAAAAAGCGGACATAAAATTTCCCTTAAGCCTTGGGCTTGAGACTAAAAAATCGTAGCATATTCTTGAAAACAGACAATATACAGGGTGTATGGTGAATTTCAAATCCACTACTGTCAGCTACAAGGTTATTTACAATCGCGTAGAGGACTACAAAATCATTCCCGATATGCAGGGGTTAAGGAAAAATAAATATCCACCGGCTAAGCCCAAAGTCATTAAGTTAAGATAATATCGAGATAGATAGAGCTTGACAATAAATCAGCCGCTTCTTTTTTAATTTTTTTGATTAAAACTATTAACACATTTTCACACATATAGGTGGAGGTATTACTTATGAACAATGTACAGCACTTAAAAAAGTTTTATTAAAATCGATTTCAGCACTTTCCGAACAGAAAAAAATTTTCTTTTTAATCCTTATTTAGATTTTACAAGAAAAAGAAAACTTTCTTTTAATGAATTAATTAAGTTCATTATCTGTATGAAATCAGGTGCCATTGAAGATAAGCTTTATAAGTATTTTAAGAATTAATAGTTATGATACTTATGAATGTATTACCACAAATTTAGATAGAGATGAATTTCCATTAGAAAAAATTAAAAAAATATACAAGATGAGATAGAGAATTGAAACTACCTTTAAAGAATTAAAATATGCAGTTGGACTCAATGCTTTAGCTCAAGATAAAATAAACTTTCATCTGTTGGGAATACTGTTCTTATTTTAGTAAACTTTCTAAATGCACTATTTAAACTTTCAATTGCATTCGTTGTATACATGATTTTTCTTAGTTCTGGAACATAATTAAACATACTGCAAACTTCATTCCAGTTTTCTTCCCATGGCTTAAATGCATACGGATATTTATCTCCCCATTTACCTTTACACTTATCCAGTGCTTCTAATGCTTTATCACTTGTAGATTCTGTATATACTGTTCTTAGATCTTTACAGAATTCTTTTCTGTCTTTATAACTCAAGTATTTACATGAATTTCTAATTAGATGAACTATGCATCTTTGTTGTACTGTATTTGGGAATGCTGATTCAATTGCTTGTTTAATACCTGAAAGACCATCACTGCAAATAATCAATATATCCTTAACTCCTCTATTCTTTAAATCAGTTAGTACTGATAGCCAGAATTTAGCTGTTTCGTTTTCGCCAATCCAAATACCAAATATTTCCTTATATCCATTCTCATTAACTCCTAAAACAACATATGCAGCTTTTTTGGTAACCATATTATCTGTTTTAACATTAAAATGAACACAGTCAATAAAGACTATTGGATATACAGTATCTAATGGCCTGTTTTGCCATTGTAAAGCTTTAGGGATAATTTTATCTGTTATTTTACTTATCATAGCTGCACTAACTTCTACACCGTAAATATCTTTAACAGTATCACTGATATCTCTTGTAGACATACCACGGGCATATAAGTTGATAATTTTGTTATCAACATCACTAATATCACGATTGTGTTTTTCTATAATAGCTGGATCAAATGATGAGTTTCTATCTCTAGGAATATCTAAATCTATATTTCCTTGAGATATTTTAACTGTTTTTTTGGAAGTTCCATTACGATAATTAGTTTTATCTGTTTTTTGATCATACTTGTCATATCCCATATGTTCATCAAATTCAGAGTTCAACATATCTTGTAATGTTTCACCTAATAAGTCTTTTAAAGCATTAGTTATATCAGTAGGTGATGTAACACCATACTCATCAATTATATATTTAACTATATCTTTTTTACTCATAATAAAAATCCTCCTTTGGTAGTTAATTTCATTCTACCATTGGAGGATCAGTTTACACAAAATTATTTACACTCTCGTTTTTATCTATCTATAATTCCTTTTAAATAATAACTCTCCCTATTATTTACCTTTAATACTAATACTAAGTCTATGTTCCTTTGAATTCGATAATAAATACTCATCATGAGTTTTTGCTCCCCATGTATCATCGCCAGCTACACCCATTTGTCTTTCATAAATACACAAAACGGTTTGATATGGACTTGGTAATTCATCTGCATGTTTAGCATTTTCCATTTCAAATGGTGTATATGGAATAGCTGAGAATTCAAAATTATTCCCTTTAATTATTAATGAATGCTTTCCACTACTAATGGTGATATTATTTACACCTGTTCTATTTCCGCATTCTTGAGGATATAAGTATGGTGTCACATTTTCAGATGCCTTATAAGTATATTTTCCTAACACAGCCCCCTTGTTTCTATCAATATAATTTTCTAAAGGTCCACGACCTAAATACGTAATATCATCATAATTTTTATAAAGACCAAACATCATGCCAAATGCAGGCATTTCAATAAAATCTTCTGATGGCATATATGACATATCGATTGCCAGTTCCCCATCGCCATATACTGTATAAACGACATGTACATCTCCACCACCTAAGTTTGGTAGCAAATAATCAAAATGAACTTCACAGAATGTTTCGTTTTTAATAATTTTTGTGAATTTAGGAATTGAGAACATACTTGCCGATAGCCATGCAGCATATCTGTATCCATATTTGTTCTCAATATCATTATTTGTTGAAGCTCTAAAAAAGTTAGGCTTTGGTACAGTACGAATCATTTCTTCATCTTCAATTTTCATAGAAGTTAAACCTCTGTTTTTTGCGAATTTAATGGCAAAGCCGTCACCAATAATACCTATATTTAAATAATCTTCAACAATACTGACTTTAGAAGATGCATGCTTTAATACTTCCGTATATGGATATTCAAACTGTTCGTGTGCAACTTCATGTTCAGCCATATCAAATACACGTACAACAATATTGTAACGACATTCTTCATTTAAAACTCTAAAAGGATTAGAAATGACTGTTTTTTCCCCAGGTTCTAATGCGAGATTCATTATAATTGAATTTTCTAATTTGCCATTACAATAAAGTTCTATTGAAAAATTGAATTTATTTGTATTTGTAAATAGGTAGTTATTAGCAACTGATATCATTTTTTCATTAATATCCATATCAATATACTGATAACAGTATTTAACTTCTTGCATCTTTGGAGTAATTTGACGGTCTGAAAATACTATACCATTCCCACAAAAATCATAATCAGATGGCCTGTCTTTAAAATCCCCACCATACCTTAAAATACCATTTTCATCGTACAATGCCTGATCCACAAAATCCCATATAAATCCGCCCTGGTATAAAGGCAATTTCTTTTCTAATTCAATATACTTGTGTAAAGCCCCATTACTATTCCCCATTGAGTGAGCATATTCGCATAAAATAAAAGGTTTTTCTGGATGCTCTAAAATAAATTTTTCACAGTCTACAGCAAATGTATACATCTGACTTTCAATATCACTTGAATTTGGATATCTCCTATCATGAGATATTCCTTCGTAATGAATTACCCTTGTATTGTCTTTTGCTCTTAAAAAATCTGCTTCTTTCTGCAATATTGAACCTCCACGTGATTCATTTCCCAAAGACCAGATAACAATAGATGGGTGGTTTTTATCTCTTTCATACATAGAGTTTGCACGATCCAATACACTATCTAGCCATTTATCTTCTTTGTCGTCCGGCAAGTAGATTGATGTATCAAAACTTTCTGACCAGGTTCCATGAGTTTCTAAGTTTGTTTCATCAATACAGTACAATCCTAATTCATCGCATAAATCATAAACAAATGTATTGTTTGGGTAATGTGATGTTCTTAATGCATTGATATTATTAGCTTTCATAATTTGTAAATCTTTTTTAGTTTCTTCATATGAAATAACACGTCCAGTTTTCGGAGAAAATTCATGCCTGTTAACCCCATGGAAAACAATACGTTTACCATTTATGCACATTATACCATCAATAATCTTAAATTCCCTAATTCCTACGACCTGTTTACATACTTCAACAAGTACATCATTTTTAATTATTTCGATAACTAAATGGTACAAATTTGGACTTTCTGCACTCCATAATTTTGGTTCTTTTACATTTATTGATGTATGCAGCTCATCTTTTCCCACTAATTCAACAACAGATAAAGGTTTCGAGTCATCATAGAGTGTCATTTTAACCACACTTTTTTCTAACTGACCAATTAAATTTAAATCAACTTCTACAAATGCTTCAGAATAATTATTTTTCAAAAGAGTTTGTACTCTTAAATCGCTTAAATTCGTCTTAGGTACAAATAACAATTCTACATCTCTAAAAATACCTGAAAATCTCCAATAATCCTGATCTTCTAACCAGCTTCCACTGCTAAATCTGTAAACTTGAACTGCAATTTTATTTATACCCTTTTTTACCATCCCTGTAATATCAAAAGTAGATGGTGAAAAAGAATCTTCGCTATACCCTACAAATGTTCCATTAATCCATAATGCAAAAGCTGATTCAACACCATTAAAGCGTATATGCACACCCTCCATCAACTGCTCCTGATCTAGATTTACATATCGTACATAGCTCCCTACTTGATTATACTGAGGAATTTCTCCAGGCACTATCTGTTCGCTGGCAGACCAAGGATATGTTTGATTAACATACATTGGCTTACCATACCCTTGCAATTGTAAATGCCCAGGTACCGATATAATTGACCATTTTGAGCAGTCATAATTATTTTCAAAAAAATGCTCATTAGCTTCTTCCAGACTTTCAGCATACTCAAATCTCCATTCGCCATTTAATAAAAATGATAAACTACTTTTACCTACAGACATCTCTTCTTTATTTCTATAAAGTTTTAAAGCAGCATTTTGACCTAGTCTGCCTACTTGAAACACATTTGGATCCTTTATCCATTCCTTTTTCATTTTCATCTATTTATCCTCCATTTTTCTACTTAATATATTATAAATAAAAAATTTAATATTTCGAATGGAGTAAAGTTTAAATGCAGGTAAAAAAGTATAATATTAACTTTTTATTAGACAGTATGCCTTTACTACTTATATTATTTCGAATATAATTTTTTTATATTTGATGGACTACTATTATATTTCTTTTTAAACACTTTTGAGAAATAGTTTGCATCACTAAATCCACACTCTAAAGCTATATCCTGTACGCTTTTTTTACTATTCTTAAGCATCTCCATACTTTTTTTCAACCTATAATCTAATAAAAATTTATGAACTGTTATGCCATATTCTGACTTAAAATTGTTTATTAAAGTAGCTCTCGATACATAAAAATAGTCACACAGCCAATCAATTGTTATATTTTGAGAGTAATTATTTATTAAATATTTGCGAACTTCTAAAAATAGTTTTTTTGATTTGGCTTCTAAGCGGTTTGTTAAGGTTATATATTCTGCAACAATATTCACAACATCAGCAAATGCTAATATTTGTTCCTTTGTGTGAAACGATATCTGTTCAATAGCTTCATCAATAGTACTATCATCATCAATATACTCTTTTGCTTTTCTTTTTATATGATTGCGATCATAATCAGTATCTGTTAAAGTTTGTCCCATCATAAAAAAACCTGAATGTATGCCATAAGTATACAAAGGAACACAGGCCTCATACAAGCCAAGGTGGCAGCGATAGATATAGATTGATCCATTTTTTTTAACATAATCGAATGCTTCTCTATCACAATTCTTGCACAGTTCTAATACTTTAGAATTGGATTTAACAAGATGACAAAAAGGTGAATTACTTACAGGATACGAAGTAACAAGATGTCCCGCCAAATCAAAAATAGATAAATTTAAACCAAACACCAAATACAAATCTTTTAATATTACTTGTAATTCATCCACTATATATACCTCCCACCATAAATTATTTTACAATCTATAAAAAGTATAACATAAAAATATCAATCGATAGTTATTGATTTCTCAATAGTGACTTTGCTGTTTTCTGCTGATAATCAAATCTTTGTTTTTGATCAATACTACTCGCAAATGCTGTATATAATAAATCTAATACATGCAACTGCGAAATAACTGAAATAAAAGTTCCTCCTGTAACAATACTTTCAAATCCTTTTGTTTGCAAAACACAATCAGATAATTTAGCAATAGTCGATTCCATATGATTAGTAATAGCAATAATTGTAGATCCGTTTTCTTTTGCAATTTGCAAGGCTTGATATAATTCATTGCTGCTCCCACTTAAAGAAATCGCCACTATAATATCTTTTACCCCCAGTATTGCAGACTGTACTCTTTGTAAATGCGGATCATTAACAGCTTTGCAAGCCTTGCCAACACGTAAAAAACGATCTTCTGCCATTAAAGCCGCAATCCCACTACTACCTATCCCGTAAAAATAAATCATCCCCCCATCTGCCAAAATAGCAGCTGCTTTGCACAATTCTTCTTCTTTCACACTTTTATTTGTATTTTGTAATGCCACAACTGTTTCTTGCATCACAAAAGAAGAAATACTATTATTTTCTGTGACTTGCTTTTCTTGTTTTTGTGCCCTATCCAGTGCTAATGCTAACTTTAAATCCTGGAACCCTGAAAATTGAATGCGTCGGCAAAAACGAATAATTGTAGCTTCTCCAAGCTTCAATGTATTAGATAGTTCTGACAAAGTCATAGTTAGAATCGAATCATCTTTATCTTGCAAGATAAATTCTGCAATTCTTTTTTCAGTTTTCGTTAGACTGGTATAACATTCTTCTATTTGTACTCTTGTTTTCATATAAACTCTCCTTATTAATATATTTTCATTATAACATTTTAAATGAGATATGAAATTACTACTTTAATTCTTTATTAAGTAGTGTTAAAATATTTTTATGGAGTAACACTCCATAAAAGGAGGAAAAATGAAAGTAAAGCATATTATTAATCATTTAGTAGAAAAAGGAACTTGGGTTGATTGGGATGAAACAAGAGATATCATACTGAGCGGGACTGATTCCCTAGACATCGAAAAAATAGGTGTTTGTTGGGTGGCTACAAACAAAGTAATCGAGCAAGCCATAAAACAAAATATTCATTTTATCATTTCTCACGAAAATCCTTTTTATCATTTGTCTACCGCGCCTCAAGCATTGGCACTAGAAAGTGCAAAAAGAAAAAAAGAACTTCTATTAAGCAATAACATAACATTATATCGCTGTCATGACGTTTGGGATAAAATACCAAATGTCGGTGTAGCAGACATCTGGGCAGACAGACTTGGGTTTTCTTTTCAGCGTGATATCAACTCTTATATACAGCACGCTGAAATAACAGAAATGACTGTAGAAAAATTAGCGAAGCATGTAGTTGATTGCTTATACGAAGATGGTGAGCATGGTGTTTATGTTTTTGGCAATCCTAATAAAAAAATACGTCAACTAGGAATCGGGACTGGTGCAGCCACTAATATTTTTCAAATGTTAAAACATCCATGTGATGCCTGTATTGTATCTGATGATGGAATATCAAACTATTATCATGCACAATATGCTATTGATAACGACCTGCCACTTATCGTAGTTAATCATTCCTGCTGTGAAATTGCAGGAATTAAAAGCATGGCTAATTATTTGGAAAAACAATTTCCAAAAATACAGGTTTCCTATTTAGAAGAAGGATACACTATTCACTATTATACAAAATAGCATAAAAAACACTATTTGATATCTTTACATTATGTACCATGACCACATTTTTACATGTTATTAGAGACACGGTGCCAGTAGCTGCAAATTACGACAATCATACTTAAAATTGATGTTTCTGTATCTAATCATAAAAAATAGAAGAATTAGTCGTCAAAAACTAGGTTCTTCTATTTTTGTCTACAGTTCAAACTAATTGATTAATATTTTCAATTGTTTGTTTTTTGGTATCTATATTTAATTTATAACATAACTCTCTTCACTGGTACGCTTCCAAAATCCTGAACATATAATTTATGCATCTTTGGAATCTTGTTTAGTAATTTTATATCTCATCTGTCTATAGCACTCAAGTGATAATAAAAAATGTTTCATCTGCTTTTGTGAAGCAAAAACACGATATGGTAATAAAATCGTTCCAGAATCATAATAAATAACAAACATTTTAGAAAGAGGAATCAAAGAGCTTATTTTTTCATATGGAATACTTTCTTTTTTTTTACCCTCACAAATAATTTCTCTTTCATTAAAATAATAAGTCACTTCGTTATATTCTTGAATTGCAAGTTTTGGAATCAATTTTGTTTCTACTTTTCTTTCCACATAGCTTCGAAATACAGATTTTTCTCCATATAACACCCACAAAATACATAAAGCTAATATCGTGCATACTACACTCCATCGTTTGATATCAAATAAAAATACTAATGTGATTAAGATTGCCGGCACACTTGTATACAAAAACAACTGCAAGCCTTGCATTTGTTTTGAACAAATAATTTGATCACTAAGAAAAGAAATATATTCTTTTTGTGTTAAAGTAAAGCAAAATGTATTATCCATAGCTATCTCCTTTTAAAAATAATATTAATATTTCCCAATAAATTTTTCAATAACGCTATATCACGACTTTTAATATGTCTTAGAGCTCTTAAATACAACTATTTACAGTTTTCTCACAGTAAAAATAAATTACCTGAAATGTTTATTTTTACTGCTTTATGCGTGCCTGAAAAGAATAATTTTCAAACCTAACCTGCTTACTTTGTATAATAATGAATCGAATAAAATAAAATTTTCTTTAGATATAGCACACACAACATGTTTTAGTGATATGCCTCTATCCCTCACTTCACGATGTGAATCTTAAAAGTCGCTATGTGATTCATCGGTAACTATGCTCACGAGACACGAGGAACAGTTACTATACCCGGAACTCTCATCCTATATGTATATCATGTACGTCATACTAAAAAAAGGAAATGATTATACATTTCCTTTAACTGTTTCGATACTTATGATTACCTTTTACAAATCGTTCTGTAATTAATTGAGGTCTTGTTACTGCTGAACCAATACTCACGATATCAGCTCCAGCTTCAATTACAAGCTCCAGATCTCCTAATTCCCAAATGCGTCCTTCAGCATTAACAGGTAAAGATGTATATTTTTTTATATCTCTGATTAATTGTACATCAGGTCCATCACTATATTTATTCATAGAATCTCTCGTATATCCAGATAGCGTAGTCGAAATGATATCAACATATCCAGTTTTAGCAACTTTTACAGCTTCATCAAGCGTTGCTAGATCAGCCATAATCGGTATATATGGATATTTTTCTTTAATTTCCATTAATAATCTTTTCAACTCTTCAAATGATCTCTTTTTTCTTATTGTACAATCAAGTGCTAATACATCACAACCTGCTTCTACAATAGCAGATGCCTTTTCTAATGTTGGAGTAATAAAAATATCATCCAATGGATCACCATCCCCAAAATCTTTGAAAATACCTATAACTGGAAGAGTAGTGTTTTCTTTAATCGCTTTAACATCTTGAGGCCAACATGCTCTAATCCCATTGGCTCCTCCCATCTCTGCACTTTTTGCCATTGCAACCATATATTCAGATCCATAAAGTGGTGTACTTTCGTACGCTTGGCAAGATATAATAACACCTTTCATTAATTTTTTTACTGTTTCATTCATAATAAACCTTCTTATACTTTCAAAATTGTTGTGAAATAACCAAGCACAGCAACTATCAAAAAGAATGCCATCATCTTATTAATAGACCACTTTCTCTTGACCATTAATACATACGCTAAAAAAGACATCAATAAAACAGAAAGACCTGGCATTAGCGAGTCTAAAATCGCAGCAATATCAATACTTAAGTCACCGCTCGTGTATACAAGTCCAATGTTAACGTGTGTATAGGATGCGGTAACTGCTCCTATTACAATCAGACCTACTGTTTCAGCTGCTTTTGTTACTTTATCCTTAATTCCACCAGATAATACCAATTCTGCAGCATTGGCCCCAGTTTTAACCCCATAAGAAAACAAAAACCAGGTAAGAGGCAGCATAATCGCTAAGAAAGAAATAATATAGAAAATCGGACCAATAATTTCTCCGTTTTCACACATACCAAGGGCAATGCTTAACAGTATAGGACATAATGTTCCAGGCAGCAGTGAGTCTCCTATTCCTGCAAACGGACCCATCAAAGCTGTTTTGATAGAGTTGATAAATTCTGGTTGAACATCTCCGCCTTGAGCCATCTCATATTCCATACCTAGCACAATACCTGGAACAATAGATCCTAAGTTAGGTTCAGTATTGAAGAAAATAGTATGACGTTCTAACATTTCTTTTTGTGCCTCTTTATCATTGGGATAAATTTCTTCACGAACATCAGCTAACATCTTTACAATGGCAGGTCCTTCCATGCGTTCAAAGTTTTGTACAGAAAGATTAAAAAACATCCAATCCAAGTATGCTTTACGTATAGCTTTTTTACTTAATGTTTTCTTTTCTTCAACCATAATTATACCTCCTTACCCTCTGCTACCTGATACTTGATATAAGCTATTGCTAATGCTACTATGACAATTGGAATCATTCCCAATCCACCTACAGCAACCATCACAAAGCCCAATACAAAATATATTAGATCCATGTCTTTTTTGACCAAAGTACGCATAAGTAGCATGAAGCCTACCAATGGCAGCATATTAGCAAAAATTTGCAATACATCGGTTACCTGTACTGGCATTAGTTCCACTAGCTGTGTAACTAAACCTGCACCAAAATAATTAATGACAAAAATAGGAACAAACCGCAGTACGATATTTGTTATTTGTCCTACAATCGGAATACGTGCTGCCTTATCTAACTCACCATTTTCAATATATGCATCTTGTTTGTGAACAAAAAACAAGTTAATTGCACAAAGACCATATACCGCCATAAGACCCAAAGTAGATAACGGAACTGCCAATGCCAACGCATACTCCTTTCCTGCCCCAGCAGCCATTGCCAATGGAATGCCTATCCATGAAGCAAAATTAACATCTGCCGGCATAGCACCACCTGGGGTAACCAACCCAATATACAACATTTGGATCGCACCTCCAAGAATAATTCCAGTCGAAACATCTCCCATAATAATACCAATAACCAAACCAGAAACAAGAGGCCTTCCTAATGTATACCAACCTCCAAGTCCTCCCATAAGAACAGGAGAATAGATGGAACTAATCCATCCAAATAGACCTAATAAAAGTGCTTGAATGATACTCATAATTATTCTCCTTTATTAAAATTTATCCTTTACATCTTCCCATTCAATCAAATCTTGATCAGGAACTTGACGGAAATAGATATGTGCACCCATTGCTACTGACTCTTTAATAGCATCTGACTCTTCTTTTATCAAATTAATAGCTGGATGGACAGAAATAGAATCTTTCCTTTTAGTCATTGGTCCAACATTTAGTTCCTTTGGAAACTGCTCCATTTTTAACAACAATTCCAAAAAAACAGTCGGGCTCTTCATTAAAACCATAGTTTTTACTGAATTACTCATTGCTTCTTTAATTTTAGGAAGCGAATCATCAACAGTAAAAACATCTGCCTTCATATGTGGTGGAACAGCTGTTCTAAAAACAGTTTTCAATACAGAATTTGTCGCAGTAAAATTATCCACAACAATAATTTCCTCAATGTCATAAGCTTTAACGATAACCGTCATACATTGCCCATGAATCAACCGGTCATCACAACGTATTAATGTAAGCATTATAATACTCCCTCCTATTGAAACATTTCTTTCATCTTTATAATGCGCATATTATCCTTCGCTCCTTGTAACGCATTTTCTAACAACCTATCATAATCTTCATAATATGATCTTCCCATTACCAATTCCAATAACAATGGTAAATTCACTCCGGATATAACACTTGTATTAAATGTGGCAAGTGCTGCTGCTGAAGCATTAAATGGAGTAGCACCAAACAAGTCTACCAACACTACATATGGTTCTTTTTTTTCTTCATACTTCTTCGCTAATTCCAGAATCTTATTACTTAACTCTTGCATTTCTTCACCTTCCTGAAACCCAATAACAGTAAAATCTTCTTGTTGCCCCGCAATCATTTCGACTGCTGCTTGTGCACCTTTAGCAAAATTGGAATGCGTGCAAACTATGATACCCAGCATTTTCTTCCTCCTTTCATAAAATATTTCACTCCGTTATTTTTGTATATTCGGAGTTTTACTCCATCTATTTATAATTTATAACTTTTTTATCTTTTTGTAAAGGGTTTCATAGATTTTTTTCGCAATTTATAGTATATCGGTTAAAACACCTCTGCTGATACCAGTCAGTTTGCAAAACTTATATCTTAATAGGCTTTTTTAGCTAATGATATTTTAAAATATTAAGTATTCCTGTTTATCTCCTTTTGCAGTATCAAATGGCTCGTTATTACAAGTTATAATTTATATATTTTAATAGAAATGAGGTTGATGCCATGTACTGTCGTGGTCACGAATTAATACAGCAAATATGCAAAAATCGAAATATAGAGCCAGTTGTTTATTTAAAATTATTAAACAGGTAACATATTATTAGTGATGCTAATGGTGAAAATTTAAATGATTCATATGTTTTATTCAAATATATTAACAAAAACACTCCCAATAAAACTGATACAATTTGTTGTAGTTCGATTGCTGCTAAAGATTTATACGATATTTCACATACAACAATCTCTTCTTTATTCAATACTTATACGATAACTATGGTAATACTATCGGGCATGGTGCAAATACTTCTAAATGGAATCCATGCTGAAAGCAACTCTGTAATATTGTTATGCTTTTGTTTACACATTTTGGAAAAATTGATGAAAATTTACTCTTATATGATATTAGAAACAAGCTGGAAAATTATATAATGTTTCCACCATACTTAAGTTAGATTAAATAGGTAAATACAATTATTGGATTTACTGAATATAAAATATTTTCTAGCATGTTATCGTTTCTTAATACTAACAATATGCTAGAAAATTATGCGTATGATTCAATTTTAGATGAACTTAATAAAAATAATATTTCACCACTAAAGCCTTTATTATCTATTGGCTATTGATGCTGAATTGGTTCAGCATCAATTCAATAGTTTTAGCTAAAATTAATAATACATCTCTTGATCTTTGAACTTATTTGTATCAAAGTCTCCACCTTGTCTTTTCGCAGAACACGCAATGTTCCATATCAAAAAAACTCAAAATAATGAAAAATAATTCATTATTTTGAGTGCCGGTAAAAATTATTTCTAACAGTTATATACTAGCCTAGTTTTGCTTTAATACATCTACGCTATAATTTCTTTAAATGATTCTAAAACTGCCACTTGTTGATTTTTTATTCTTTAACTCTGCCGTAATAGCTTATATCGGTCTTTGCAAAAAACGACAATATCAATCTCTTACGAATATATTTTATTGATAATCCACTTTTTGTAACAGCGTTTACAACAATATTATTAACTGAGTCAGCAAGCGAGCCTATTTTAACAATATCTTTACTTGGTTTATTTATTCCAACTACAACTAATATTACATTATTATCAAACTACATTTGATCCAAAGTTGAAGCTTCAGCTGAAATAAAATTATCGTTAATTTCTTGATTGCTGCTAAGTGAAATATTCTATACTTTTATATTTTTATTGCTCAACACCATGCTCCTTATTTGCTTAATAATCGAGAATCGATCTCTTCAACATTATTATCTTCAATATTGGTTATCTCTTGTGCATATACAGGAAATCCAGTAACCCCTAAGCATATAATTGAAGCAAAAAGTGAACACATAAGTTTTTCATGAATTTCATCTACTTTTAATTCAAATTATATCAAGTCAACAAGAAAACATGTTCATGAAGTAGTTGTGTTTTATCTGATTTTGAATAATACTATAGTCATGGATAAATGTATACTTTTTGTGACTAATAATTATTAATATTTTAAATAAGGACGTTTTTTACACCGATATATCGTTTTTTATATTTTGAAAGAATGACAAATTTGTAGCATTAACAAAGAATCTTACATAAGAAAAGACACTGTATTCACAGTGCCATGCTCCTGTAACTATCCAGTTCTTAGTATAAGTCGTGATATCAGGCTCTTTCATTTGTTGTAATTTCGCTGTAATTTGCTGATTTTTATTGTCTTTATTTGCTTATTTATCCTTGATTTATAAGGATATTTTTATTTTTGTACCCGTTTTTATTTTAAAAGAAGCTGTAAAAATAGAAATTTAATTTAGTGTGGGGTCACCACTTCAGTCTAAAATTCCGTGGGGTGATCCTTTTTTATCTCTAAATTTTAAAGGGGTAACTTTATATTAAAAAACCCTTTCATGATATGATGTTTTTGTAGAAACAACCATATATGAAAGGAGAGTATCAACTCATGGTTATGATACTGTAAATTATCATCACTATTACATGTTGATTTGTGTATCTTATACTGTTTGACTGTATAGCTTGATACAAGGCCATTTTCCTTCATGATACGTTCGATTCTTCTTTTACTGAAGATATGTCCTCGTTTTGCCATTTCTACTTTTATTTTTCTTGTACCGTAGTTGTTTTGACTATCTTTGAATATTATCAGATCAACAAGCTCTGAATCATCACATTTTTTCTTTTTGCTTTGACTGCTTTGTTTGTAATACAGTGATGATCTTGGTATGTCTAATAACCGATACATAGCGCTGACAGGATATTTATCTACATTGGTGATGATAATATTTATTTTCCTCCCATGATCAAAGTTGCCTGCTTTAAAATATCATTTTCCATTTTCAGTAGCTGATTTTCTTTACGAAGTCTGATCAGTTTTTTTCTTCATCACTACGATTATCCTCAATATGAAATGAACCAGTATTATTGAATTTTTTGATTCATGAAGATAAAACAGAAGGAGTGAGTTCATATTCACGAACAAGCTCAGTTCTTGGTTTACCGCTGTTGTATAATTCGACCATTTTTTGTTTAAATTCATCAGTATAGTTTCTTCTGTCTCTTGCCATTTCAGGTTACCTCATTTCTTGTTTTTTTATTGTAACAATTCTCTTAAAAACTGTCCAATTTAGTGTAACCTATCCAACCCTATCTCTTATATATAAAGAATTTACAGAGGATATGATAAGAAGCTATTCAAAAAAAGGCCACCCGTGGGATAATGCATGTATAGAAGCATTTCATGCATTAATAAAACGTGAGTGGCTAAACAGATTTAAAATCCGGAATTATGAGAAGACATATAAACTAATATTTGAATATTTGGAAGAATTTTACAACACAATGAGAATACATTCGCATTGTGAATATATGTTGCCGGACCAATTTGAGAAAAAATATAAAATGTTAGACGAGACAAACTAAATTCTTGTATTTAAATTGTCCGAAATCTTGACATAGTACCAGTGCTTCATACACTGTACAATACCTAATCAGCGAAAAAATCTAATTACTATTTTTCTCTATAAAGTTCATTAATTATTCATCACTTAAGTAGGTAGTAATTATCTTTTTATAGATGTCAATTTGTTCTAAATAATTACTAATTTCCACATATTCATTGATTTGGTGAGGAACTGTAGTAACACCAGGTCCAAAAACCACTATATCAAATTGTTTCTGTGACTTTATAAACTCTGCAGCATCTGTAGTAGCAGGGCCTCCTAAAACTGGCAATGGTGTATCAAACTGTTTTTGAATAGCTTGAATCAATGTGGAGTTTTTGTTGGCTTCAACGGGAATTTTGTTGTAATCAATAGTTAACTCCAATGGAAATAAATTATCTTGATTTAATTGTGCAACTGTTTCCTTTAATAGAGCAATCACTTTACCATTATCAAATTCTGGTATAGTCCGTATATTTCCTTGTGCAATAGCCTTATTTGGAATACTATTTATTTGGGTTCCACCGTGAATAATTGTGACATTATGTATTGTTTTTCCCAATTCTTCATTGATATAATCGTTTGATACCTTGTCCATTTTTTGATTGAATACCATAATGCAATCATTTAAACGTCTAATAGCATTATATCCCTCCTGTGGCATTGAACTATGTGCTTCTTTACCATTAGACACTACCGTATAATTAATAGAACCTTTATGAGCATAGCCTAAAACATATCCAGTAGGTTCCCCAATAATAAGTGCATCCAAATCATCTGTATAACCTTCTTTTGTCAATTGTTCAGCTCCTAGTTCTCCAACCTCTTCCCCAACAGTCGCCAACAATTTGATTGTCCCATTAAATGGACATCCTTCTTCTTTTAATTCAATCATAGCAATGACCATCGCCATTAATCCGGCCTTCATATCTGTCGATCCGCGTCCATAGAGACGATTACCTTCAATATGCGCCTCAAAAGGTGGATAATTCCACATACTTTCATTTCCAGCAGACACAACATCCATATGCCCAGAAAGCCCTAAGACTTTGCCGTGCCCTGTAGAAATAGTTACAACCAAGTTATCTCGTCCTGGACAATAAGGCACTCTTTCACTTTCAATACTGTAATCTATAAATAGTTTAGAAAGATAGGATGCTACTTCTGCTTCTTTCCCGTTTACTGATGGAATTCGAATAACATCTTGTAATACTTGAATTTTTTTTTGATCTTTCATATCTTATACCTCCAATATCATTATAATCTGCTACTATTAGTTTAGCTCAGAATTTAGAATAATAAACTAGTATAAATGAAAAACGATTAGAAAGATGCATAATCCAACATCATTATTCAAATCTTTTATTTCATTTTTATAATTAAAGAGTTCTTTTAGCCAATTACTGTAACTTCATACACTAATTTTAATAAAAAAGTAATGATTTAACATTTTTTAATTTGGATTATATTAGCTAACTTGTCATCATCAAATTTTATAAAAAATTCTTTTTCAAACATTTGTAAATTTTCTTTCAAATCATTATATAAAGGCTTGTTTCATTTCTTATTGATTTATTCTCTTTTTGTAATCGATAGATTTAACATGTAATATGCATAAATAACCCAACTTCCTGATCAGATGATAAGCCATGCAATACCTTCTTTATTCTAAGAATAGTCTTTGGCAAAATTTTCTTTAATAACTGAAGGTCAAAACCTTCCAACTGTTCTTCCAAGTAAGCATATATCGCATCATAATTTACTGACATGACAGATTCTACAGTTTCTAAAGATAACAAAATATCTAGTTTATCTGATGAAATATCAAATAGTTTTGAAATTGGAATGTATGGTATACCATATAATTCTTGATTATAAGTCCCTATCTCACACACAATCCTTTGTTTTTTGTATTTGATTTACTTTTCTTAGCAAGTATTCATGATCAGAAATCGCTAATAGAATTATATCCGTATTTTCTAAATACAAATGTGACTCAATATAATTTTTTATTTGAATAGCCGCACCCTCTCCAGTTATACGCAAACTAATAATTGCTTAAGAATTCTCTTGTTTTTGATACTATTGCTGAATTTCCGAATATATTTGTTGATAAGAATTAATCTCTTCAAAGAATCTTGAAAACCCACTTTTCGAGAACAGTCTAATGCGATAAGGGTAGCTGGGATACAAACAGATTTAATGTTTATTCCAGTTTCAAGACTTATCATCTCTGCCATATGCTTTAATGACCCCATATCATACAACATTAATACTCCTCGTATAATATATTTTGTAAAGATTACTAGTCATCTTTACAAGTTTATTTCAATATTGGATTTTCCTAAGTTATAATAGAGTTACTAGTGACTCTATTATTGGAAATTATTCTAATTCTCCTCTCTCTTGCCAACTGTCAATTATGCGGGTATAGCAGGATAAAACTTTCATGTTAATATATTCCTTACCTAGGCGGCAACAAAAAGCATGGTATTTACTTTCATTGTACCTTGGTCTTTTTGTTAATAATGTGCTAGATTGTTGAGTATTTATAATTGTTTTTGCTTGCGTACTCGCAGTGCTTATACGTTGCTCTTTATTTAGAATATCAGAGCACTTTAATACATGCAACAGGCTTTTATATTCCTTAAGATTGTTTTCAGCACTGATTTTCATTTTATCTTTTAACGACGCTGCTATGGTTTGTTGCTCCTTTAATTATTCTTTTTCATAAAAAGATAAATCATTACCAAAAATAATCCATAAATTTTATATATAATTTCTGATTATTCTGATAAACTCTATGCTTTAAAGTAATTTGAAACATGAAAAAACACTATTTTACCAAAATCAAATGAGCCTTGATATGATGATAATAGATAAGGGAGATTCCACAATAAAAACTGTGCATCTCCCCTGCTTCATTCATACTGACATCTTATTTATAAGACTCTTTTGCGTCTTTTTTTGGTTTCATAGACCAAAACACTACATTCATTACAATGACAATCAGTAACACAACTGCCATAGCCACCCAAAAGCCGATATTAAGACCAAGCCATTCGGTAGTTCCGAAAAGGGTCATCCAAAGTTCTTTCCAGTTCATCATTGCACCTCCTTAAAGCAGTTCGCCGAAATGACGGACATAGGCTTTTTTCAAACTTGTTGCCAAAGTCATGTACAGCAGAATACATGGAATCAGATAAGCAAAGTATGCTGCAGGCAATGCAACAAATCCAAGCATAGTTCCAAACACAGTAAACGGAATAATGGTCAGAACCGTAATTCCTGTCATTGTTAGCAAAGTCACCGGAGCTGATGCACGACTCTGAACAAAAGGCAGCTTTGGAGTACGAATCATGTGAATGACTAATGTCTGGCTCCACATAGATTCCACGAACCACCCTGCTTGGAACATCCCGATATACTGTGCCTGAAGCATTGCCAGTTCTGCACCGCTGAAATGAGCAGGCAAATCATTAAATAATACACCATTCGATACGAACAATGGACAAAATACAAAGTACATAAAAATATAGGTTGTAAAATCAAAGATAGAACTGGTTGGTCCAATCCAGATCATAAAACTCCCAACACTCGAAGCGTCCCATTTGCGTGGTTTGGTAATAAACTCCTCATCCACATTATCCCAAGGGATTGCGGTACAGGATAAATCATAAATTAAGTTTAAAAATATAAGATGAACACTCATCATTGGTAAGAAGGGTAACAAAGCAGATGCGGCAAGCACTGAGAACATATTGCCAAAGTTGGATGAAGCAGTCATTTTAATGTACTTGATCATGTTGGCATATGTCTTTCGTCCCTCAATAATACCCTGTTCCAAAACCATTAGATCTTTTTCCAATAGAATAATGTCAGCAGATTCTTTTGCCACGTCCACGGCGGTATCCACCGAAATACCAATATCGGCGGCTTTCATAGCTGCAGCATCATTAATACCGTCACCCATGAAACCGACAGTATGACCATTTTCACGGAGAACAGAAACCACACGGGCTTTCTGTTCGGGGGTAAGCTTTGCAAATACATCTGTGGACTCTGCCACTCTTGCAAGCTCTGCATCGCCCATTTGTTCCAAATCAGAACCGAGAAGCATATTGCGAACCTCTAATCCCACCTGCTTGCAGATAGTTCGAGTCACTTTGTCATTGTCACCAGTCAAAATTTTAGTGTTAACACCATGGTCTTTTAGAGCTTTAATAGCATCCGCAGTAGATTCTTTTGGAGGATCAAGGAATGCCAGATATCCAATTAACACCATCTCACACTCATCTTTAACACCAAATGCGCCAACTGGGGACGGATTACTCTTCTGTGCAATAGCTAGTACACGAAATCCCTTATCATTAAGATCATCCACTGTTTCCAAAATTCTGTAACGAACTTCATCGGTCAGAGGCTGCACTCCCCCATCACACTCTGCAAACGCACAAATAGAGAGCATTTCTTCCACAGCACCTTTTGTTACCATCTGGGTCTTACCCTTTTTATCCTGTACGACTGTAGTCAGACGACGACGTGTGAAGTCAAAAGGAATCTCATCTACTTTTACATAGTTTTCGGACAGGTCAATGAGACGCGAATCTGCAGCTTCCTCTTCCTCCGTCTTATTGATAATTGCTAAATCCATCAAATTTTTATAGCCAGTCTGGAAGTAACTATTTAGATAAGCATGACGCAGTACTCGCGTATCGTCCTCACCACTTACATTCAGGTGGTATTCCAGTACAACCTTATCCTGGGTCAGCGTGCCAGTCTTGTCAGTACAGAGAATATCAATAGCACCGAAGTTCTGAATAGAATTGAGATTTTTAACGATTGTCTGCTTCTTGCTCATAGAAACAGCACCTTTCGCAAGGCAGGTTGTTACAATCATCGGCAGCATTTCCGGTGTCAAACCAACAGCAATTGAAACGCCGAATAAGAAGGCCTCCAACCAATCACCCTTGGTGATACCATTGACAAAGAACACCAGCGGAACCATAATGAGCATAAAACGAATCAATACCCAGGAAACGGCGTTGACACCCTTAGTAAAGCTCGTTTCAACCGCTTCTCCAGCAACTGCGGACGCCATAGAGCCAAACAGAGTATGATCGCCAACACAAACAACTACAGCTGTTCCGCTACCAGAAATTACATTACTCCCCATAAAAGCAATATTTGTGTAATCAGTCACGCTTTCTTTCTGGGAACTTACATTGAATGTTTTTTCAATAGGTTCACTCTCACCAGTGAGACTTGCTTGACTGACAAACAAATCCTTCGCATCCAAAATACGAACATCCGCCGGAATCATGTCTCCAGCAGAAAGATGTACAATATCTCCCACCACCAAATCATCCATAGAAAGTTCTTTTTTTTCGTAGTTCCTACGGGTAACTGTACAAGTGGTCGTAATCATGGCTAACAATTTCTCTGCTGCATTTCCGCTTCTGGATTCCTGCACAAACCGAAGCGTACCGGAAATGAGTACCATCGTTAAAATGATAGCTACCGTAAGGCAGTCAAAATCCTCCGGTACACTGCCAAATAGAGAAAAATACGGAAAAATCATATCCGTAATTGTGGATACTAAAGCCAGGCAAAATAAAATGGCGGTAAATGGATTAATAAATGCGCCAACCAGCCGTTTTGCCAGAGATTTCTTTTTTTCATGAGTGACTTTATTGGTACCATATTTAGCACGGCTTACACGTACTTCATCTGTTTCTAAGCCACGAAGTGTGGTATGGAGTTTTTTTAAAACTTCTTTAATAGGATTGGTTGCCGCAAATTGAATGCGGCGGTTCTGTTCATCACGAATAACTGCTTTTTCTACAGTCTGACGAACAGCCATACGATTTTCTTTTTTCTTCATAAGTCTTACCTCCTTGAATTTTCATAGGGGCAAGGGATATTATATGAGCAACATGGCATCTCCAAGTTCCCATATAATATTCTCTGCCTTCGTGGACTGACATCAGAGTCCATATCTTTCACCTCACAATCTTAAAAAATATCTATGTGAAACCGCAATGCGGATTATTGGTTGCGATAACGGACACTTTTTTCGATATACCAGACATCAAAGCCGGCAACAATCAGCCATGCGATTATTGCAAATACAAACCAGTGGTTTGAAAATTCCGGCAAAAATCCTTTCATTAAGAATATAATTCCATTTAACGCAATTATTTCTCCAACATTACGACAAAGCGGGACAATATTAATTTTATCTTTCTCCTCCTGCGGCATATTTTTCCACAGAGAAAGATGACGATACCCTTTTCCAAAAGCCAACCAAAAGCCTACAAGAGTAAATAAAATCCCAAAAAAGATACATGTAAAATCCACTGTTTGTTCCTCCTTTCAATACTTGAACCTGTTTCTTAGTTTCCTCAGTTTCAGAAGTTTAATGAGGAGCACAATCATAGTAACAGCAAAAATAAGCCAAATCACAACACTCACCTGATACCATATCTGAAAGATTACCATTCTTTGTTCAGAGAAATTCCAACCCAAATAGCTACATAGGATTGTAAATATGGGGTAGAATGCAAAAAGAATTGCCCGTTTCAAATCTTTGATTTTTCTCCTCACTCACAACACCTCCCAACCAGCACTAATCACTTCCGGAATTACCAATGCTTGCCCAACGATTCCTTCTAAAACATTGTTTTTAGATTTTCCGACAGAACAGTATTCTGCGACAATCTCAACCTTATCACCCACCACATCACCGCTTTCCAGATTGTTCAAAAAGAGCGTCTTACAGGAATTGCTGTTAATCAGCAATAAGCGTATATCCTGCTCTGCCTTTTCCTGACATGTAACCGAAATACGATACTGCTTTTCAGATTCATCACTGGCAGTAATTGGGTGAAGCTTTCTTGCAAGGGGACGTAGAATCAGGTTGGAACCAATTAAAATAGCAGTAGCGGTGATTGCCATTGCATACATTCCAGTACTTGCAAGAATTCCAATGGCTGAAGTACACCATAAGGTGGCAGCGGTATTCATTCCGCGTACTGTCCCTCTATCCTTGAAGATAACACCACTGCATAAAAAACCAACACCAGATATAATACTGCTTCCGACACGGAATACCTGATCCGAACCGTAGAGCATAGGAAACAAGGTAAAGAAACTTGTGCCCATGCAGATCAACACATTGATACGAATACCTGCAGGATGACCAGTCAATTGTCGTTCTAATCCAATCAGAAATCCAAGTGTTAAGGAGAGGACAATTCTCAAAATAAAATCTGTGTAAAACATAGGAAACACCTCCCTTTAACAACGAACATTATATAAAAAATCCAGATAGAATCCTATGGCTGAAGTCTTGCGATTTTCTTGCGATTTGGTAAGAAAATAGACGGACTAAAACCGAAAATAGTCTTAGTCCGTCTTTATAATATCTGATCATTAAATTTGTATCCAATACCCCAAATGGTCAAAATGTATGTGGGAGAATCCGGGGCAGGTTCAATCTTTTTTCGCAACTTCCGGATAAAAGCCATAATGTTGCTATTATCCAGATGATAATCTTCCTCCCATACGGCACGATAAATCTGTTCCTTTGTAAAAACTTCACCTCTGTTCTGAACAAGAAAGTACAAAATATCAAATTCCTTTGGAGTCAGGTTGACTTCAGAACCTTTTATAAGTACTTTTCTGCCTCTTGGATAAATTTCCAGATCCCCAGCCTGAATTCTGTCTGACAGAGTAACCACTGGCAAATTGGTTTCTTCTGGTGCTCCTAACAATAACGAAGATATCTCTCCACGAATCATCTCCTGAATACCTGAAAGTAAATCCTTCGCACAATTACTGTCTGGCGGATCTCTTTGCAGTTTTTCTAAAAGCCAGATTTCAAGAGCCGAATCCATCGGAATATAACTAATATTCTTTTTCATCATGAATGCCACCTCTTAAATTAACTCTTGATATTTTTTCTTATAAAAATATTTTGCTACTGAATTCAACAGCATATAGAGAGATACCACCAGCAATAAAAATACGAAATACCAAAGGGGTAATTTCGTCAGTCCGAACAACGACGCACCACCAACAAAGGTAAGGGAAGTAAAAGCAATAATCCCCACTAGAGTAATAAAAATTACTGGTGCAGATGCCCTGCTCTGGAAAAAAGGAATCTTGGAGGTTCGCAGAAAATGTAAAATCAAAACCTGTGTCCACATAGATTCCAAAAACCATCCCGTCTGAAACAGAGCTACATACTGAAGTTGCAGGGAAGGATCGGTAAGCTGCAGATAGGTAGCCCCTCCACACAGCATCGGACATAGGAAATAATACAAAAACAAGAAAGTGGTGATATCAAACAGAGAACTGATCGGTCCGAAAGACAGCATAAACTGTCTCAGTGTTTTGCCAGACCAGTCTCTTGGGGATAGCATTTCTTCCTCATCTACATTGTCCCAAGGAAGTACAATACACAACGTATCATACAGCAGATTCAAAAGCAGAATCTGAATTGAAGTCATAGGCAGGAACGGTAAAAAGGCACTGGCACAAATTGTGCAGGCATTCTAGCATGAAACGATTTCATTTTAGAAATGATACTACTAATATCTGACGTTATTCAATTCCTCCTTTAGTTTGCTTTAATAAATCCATCCAAAAATCTCTTTTTCTTTTGAAAATGCATTTCTATCAATATTACTTGTAGTTTGTCCAGTGTTTTTATGAATTGTTTTATAATTAGATTTGTGCTGATTACTTGTCAAAATTGCAAATGGAGAATCTTGCTTTTGACCAACGTGATGAATTTCATACGGCTTGCCTGTATCATCCAATGGAAATAGCCCATCTAAAACACGTTAAGCATTTGTGCGTCCATCCTCTAAATCTCCTACAAAATCCCAATCTATTTGTTTTGTTGAACTAGTGCATTTTTACCATTAACTTTCATTAATTCTAGTGAAGAACTTTTATATATATTGTATTCTTCAACTGAATGAAAACTTTTAATTAAATCTAAAAGAAGTTTTGAATCTTTTTGTATCATTGCAGCTTGGTTCACTGTAAGACCATTTCTTATCGCACCTTTTAAAGAAATTGTACTACTAGCGTCACCACTAACAACACCAAAGATTGCTCCCCATTTAAATACTTCACTTGCAGATAATAATCCTTCTTGCATCGCTTTATCCATATCACCTGTTTCATATCCTGTAACAGCTGCAGATACTACTCCATCTAATGCTGCTCCTGAAACAGCAAAAGTTGTAGCAGTCTTAGCAGAAGTTGCAAAAATAAAACTTATTGCAGGTGCAGAGGGTGCAGCAACCAAAGATACGGTAACACATATTAAAATAACACCCGAACCAATCTGATTTTGGAATAAAACCTAACAAACTACTATCACTTTTAACCACATAATCTAAAGCAACTTCATAATCACCTGGTATATTGTAATTGACTTATCTTTCTGTCAATTATATACACCTTTTCCTTTCATTAAATTTTGTTTAGAGTTGAATTGTAAATGTGTACTTTTTGTTTTATCACCTGTAGCTTGACTACTTGAAGGAGGTTATTGTCACATCTTTGTATCTTAATTGTGATCAGTTAGATAAGTCTTTGAATTTGTATTTTGCACCAGGCAATTTGATACTCTGTTTGTGGTTTAATCACATATCACTATCTTATATAAAGAAAGGATGTGCTTTTTATGTTTTACATTGGTATTGACGTTGGTAAATTCAATCACTGTGCCTGCGTTGTCTCTTCTGAAGGTGAAGTTCTTATAAAACCCTTCTTCTTTACTAATAATCAAGACGGACTCAATTCTGGTGATAACCTTATTAATTTTTTAATCACTCATGGTTTTGAAGTTGCTTTGATAAATCCATTAACAACTGATGCCAAACGCAAAAGCAAAATAAGAAAAACTAAGAATGATAAAAAAGATACTTTTCTTATCTGTTCCGTTCTCTTTGACAGAGACTATACCAGAGTCACTCAGCACAAACTCGATATGAAACAGGCTCGAGAATTAACTCGTTATCATGCTTCCATTGCTGAAGATATCAATCAAAAGAAAAACCAACTTCAGAAATGTATTGAATTCGTTATTCATGAGTTCAATACTTGGTTTAAAACCAAATATTCCAAAGCTTATATGGCTGTTTTAAAGGAATTTGGAAGTTCTCATAATTTAGCCAGTGCCAATCTTACTCATCTTAAAAAAGTTCTCAAGCCTAAAAGCAGTGGAAGCCAGGTGGATATAGATGCATCATCTCTTCGTGCCAGTGCAAAGAAATCCATTGGCGAGAACAACGAAGTCATTGCCCTTGAAATTAAAATGCTTATTGAAAATATCGAACTGTTAACCAGTCAGCTTAAAACTGTAGACAAAAAAATAGAAGAATTAGTTGCTAAACTAGATTCTCCTATCTTCTCGATTCCCGGTATTGGGATTTATACGGGAATGTCAATTTTAAGCGAGATTGGTGATATTCATAACTTCAGCTCTGCTGTCAAAGTCATGGGATTTGCAGGTGTAGACCCCGGTACTTATCAGTCCGGTGAATACAGTGCACCTCGAACAGCATTGTCTAAACGTGGTTCGCGCTATTTGAGAAAAAGTTTATACCAGTGCATTCTGCCAGTCTGCACAAACAATCTCACTTTCAATAAATATTATAAACTAAAACGCTTACAAGGTAAATCCCATAGATGTGCTCAGGGGCATTCCGTACGAAAACTCATAAGAGTAATCTATAAACTGTTGTCTGAAAACATACAATTTGATGAAAAACTTCTTATTTAAAAGCATTCAATTGAATATTTTTAAAATGCTGCATAAAGCAGTAGTTTTCATTGTACACAAAATTCACTTTTGAAAGAACTAAAAAACATTTAGATAATTATTAAAAATTACTTGATTTATATATAGTTAGCTTTCTATCAACCTTATAAAACATGATTGTTAACTCTAATGTTTATTTGTAAAATATTTGAATGTGTGAATGTGGATTTGTATTCGTTTCCTGTGACTTGACTACTTCTGGAATGAACTTACCCCACCACCACCTTATTCCTAAACAATGATTAGTTAGATGAGTCTTGAATTCGTATCTTACGCCAGGTTTTATGGATTAAGTGTTGTGGATACCATATCACATAAATCTAGCCTTGAAAGGATATAATTATTATGAAATCAGTTGATATTGATGTTGGGAAAAACAAACATTACTTATATATCATGGATAAATATACAGACGAACTAGAAGTTAAACCTGTAAGCTTTAATAATGATAAAGACGGATTTGATTTCCTTTTTCAAAAACTTAAATCTTATTCTAAAAAAACAGTATTAATTGGAACAGAAGATACTGGTCATTATCATTTTGCGTTATTAAAATATCTTTTACACCTCGATTCTTTAAATCTGTAAGTACTGACAACCGGAATTTAGCTGTCTCATTTTCTACAATCCATATACCCAGTACTTCTTTACAGCCGTCTTCAGTTATTCCCAAAACAATATAGGCTGCTTTTTTTACAACCATGTTTTCTGTTTTTACATTAAAATGAACACAGTCAATAAAAACTATAGGATATATAGTGTGTAGTTGCCTGTTTTGCCACTCTAAAGCTGCAGGGATGATTTTATCAGTTATTTTACTAATCATTGGTGCACTAACATTTACACCATAGATATCTCTAATAGATTCACTAATATTTCTTGTAGACATCCCTCTGGCATACAGCTTAATTATTTTATTATCAATATAGATTTAGATATTCCAAGAGATAGAAACTCATCATTTGATCCAGTTATTATAGAAAAACACAATCGTGATATTAGATTCCCTTGAGATGTTTTAACTGTTTTTTGGAAGTTCCACTACGATAATTATCTTTTTTAACAGTTTGGTCATATTTATCATATCCCATATGTTCATCAAATTCAGTATCAAGCATTTCCTGAAGAGTTTCACCTAATAAATCTTTTAAAGCATTTGTAATATCATTTGGTGAGGTAACACCATATTCATCAATAATATATTTTACAATATCTTTTTTACTCATAACAAAAATCCTCCTTTGATAGATGATATCATTTTACCAATGAAGGATTGTTTACACAAATTATTTTACAGTCTCATTTGTTCTTTTATTTTTAGAGTAGGTGCATTAGAAAATTATATTTATTTGCATGTCTTAATTCATCTGTCATTATAGACATAAGCATTGTATAACTACTTCCGCTTGGCATTGTTGCCATTATTTTTCTGTATCTTACAACTGCATCTAATTCACCAAATAAAGCTTTTTCTAAATTTGATTTATAATCTATATTACTACTTGATTCGTTTGTTGAACTATCTACTGGTATTATTTCTCCAGTAAATTCATAATATAGTCTTCTCAAAATTTGATTATGCTTTCTTTCATCATCTCTAATACTTCTTATTATACTTTTCTCTTTTTCTGATGGTGCTTGTTTTATTAAAATATCATAGAATAATTCGTCTTCTTTTTCATTTTTTACAGATTGTTTTATTAACACTATTGCTTGATTTAATGTAATGATTTCTCCACTACTTGCTTGTAACTCACTGCTTCTATAATTTGGTTCACTAAAATCATAATATTGATTATACATATTATAATAATCTTGATACATTTTTTTCACTCCTTACATTATAATATGCAATAACATCTCTTTTTGTTTATTCAATATAAAAATATGATATCCATCTACCTTTATTCATTTGCTTTTGAACTTGATAACATTGACCTTTTGTTTCTGTGATAATAAAGCGTTTATCAACCCCTTCTCTATCAGTTGCAAATTCTCAATAATTGATACTTCATCAGGTTATTCATCGGTATAATTAGCAGCAACTTTAATTTTTGTCGATTATAAAGTAAAAATCATTACACTTTAGAATTTAAAAAATATTTGCTTCCTAAATTTAAAAAAGGTATGCAAAAACAACAGTTAGATTCTTTTTCGGGACACTAGGATCTAAAAAAACAATTTAGCTTAAAATTATATTTCACAATAACCACTTCTAATGGTTAGTCACCAAAGGTGTTTACTCCAATATCACGTGGTATTTTGTTTCATAATAAAAAGAACCTCATGATTTGAATATCCAAATCATTGAGTTCCTTCCAAAACTATCTTTTTTAATTATCATAAAAGGTAATTTATAACAACAAAACATATATTTATATCTTATAGATTTCTCAACAGTGATTTTGCTGTTTTCTGTTGATAATCGAATGTTTGTTTTTGATCAACACTACTCATAAATGCCGTATATAATAGATCTAATACATACAATTGTGAAATAACTAAGATAAATGTCTCTCCTGTCACTATACTTTCAAACCCTTTAGTTTGCAAGACACAATCAGATAATTTAGCAATAATTGTGGAACCATTTTCTTTTGCAGTTTACAGTCTTGATATAATTCACTGCTGCTCCCATTTAAAGAAATCGTCACTATAATATCTTTTGTTCCCCAGTATTGCAGACTGTACTTTTTGTAAATGTGGATCATTAACAGCTTTGCAAGCCTTACCAACATGTAAAAAAAGATCTTCAGCCATTAAAGCTGCAATCTCACTACTTCCTATCCCGTAAAAATAAATCATCCATCTGCCAAAACAGTAGTTATTTTGCATAATCCTTCTTTCACACTTTTATTTGTATTTTGCAATATCTGTCTAAAATTATATAATTTTCTTTATTTTTTCAATCATAATTATGTCTTTTTCTCCAAGATTTTTCAATTGATTTATTTTCCCCAAAAATTCTATGATAACATTTGCCAATGTTACCGAATACGAATTGTAAATACTAGCTTGATTATCAATTTTCTCTATGATTTCTCCCTCTTTACTAGGGAACATATGCGAATACCTGTTAAGTGTCTGATTTCTATCTTTATGCCCAAGACGAGAACAGATAACACATATATCCGCTCCCAACGAAACAAGCAATGAAACGTTGCTATGTCTAAAATCATGTATCCTTATCTTCTTAACACCAGATTTATCACAGTATTTATTCTTCCTGTTTTCTATTGCAGAATCCGCCAATGGTTTTTTAATTCCAAACAAGTACTCTTTCCCATCAAAATCAAAGTGATTTTTTCGTTCTAAATAATACGTTAACAATACATCCCTTAATTCAGAATTTAACATTATAGTCCTGCTATAACCATTTTTAGGTCTGTTAATTATATAATTTCCATTTTTATCTTTTCTTCGTCCCAAGGTTCTGGAAATAGTGATCAAATTATTTTTAAAATCAACTTGCTTCCATGTCATTGCCCTCGCTTCCCCTTTTCGAGCACCTGTGTAGTACAAAAACACAAAAAATCTATAATAAAGCGGATCATCAATTGCTTTCGCAAACTTTTTAAACTCCTCAAATTCCCAAAAGTCCATTTCTTCATACGGAGAGTTATCTTTTAATCTTGGAACATTTGCAACTGGATTATTATCGCTACCATGATAATCACATAAATATGAAAATATATTATGCAGCACAGTTCGAATTTTATTTATGTATTTGATCGATACACCGTTTTCAAACAAACCCTTTTGCCAGGTTATAATATCTTCTTTGTTAACCGTAAATATGTTTTGATCGGCAAAATAGGGCAATCTATAATTATTTATTCTTTCTTCATAACTTATTATGGTATTATGTCTAACATACATTCTTTTAAAAGATAGATACTCATTAACAATTTCACTAAAATTCATATTATTCATCATTATCTCCTCCTACAAAAAAAGTACTCATTTTCAGAGTACATTCAATTAATTATTTTTATCATTATTTTCATATACAACCTCCATGAAATCCTCAATCCTACAACCTAACGTATTACAGATAAGATCTATATGTTCAAGATTTATTCTTTCTGCAAACTCCCAATACATTTCATTTATTGTTGCCGGCCGTATTCCGATTCTACGAGCAAGTTCTAACTGACTTATTCTTCTTTCACCCAGCAGTTTTGATAAATAGATTTTAATCACCCATATGCACCCTGGAATAATTCTATCATTATTTGAAATTTTAATAGAAAAATGAAAAAAATTACGTATTACGTAATTTTTATTGACATTAATAATTTTTTATGATCAGTTCCTTATATTTGCAATTTTTGTTAGAAAGATTATTATTTCTTTCTATTTCTTCGATATGTAAACCTTTATATAATTCCTTAATGTACGGATCATTATTATACGATAAAACAAACCTCCCTCTAATTTCCTTTAATATTCTTGCAAGCTCTTTATGATCTTCTACAGTAAATCGTGAATCATAATGCCGTTCCGCTTTGTAATATGGCGGATCAAGATAAAATAGTGTATCAGCACTGTCATAGCTTTTTATAATTTTTTCATAATTCTTATTTTCTATAATAACTGCAGATAATCTTTTTTGTATTTCTAATAGTATCTCTTTAGTATTATTTATACCTGTTTTTGCACCATATGTTCTGCGAGCCGCACCATATGATACTTTCACCAAATATAAATACATTGCGGCTTTTTGAATATCTGTACCGATATTGTTATCTATCATCGCTTTATAATCTGTAAATACCTCCCTGGATGATAAGATCCAGTCAAGTTCTTTTTGTACCGCATCAGCATGAAACTTAATACACCTGTATAAATTTATTAAATTACCATCTATATCATTGAACACTTCAAGTTGTTTTTTACTTTGGACTTTATCAAAAAGCACCCATCCTGCTCCGCCAAACACCTCAACATATTTTGTAAAATCCTCCTTTGGAAAACGTTTTATAATTTCTTTACGTAATAATTTTTTTCCACCTATCCATGGAATAAACGAATTCAAACAAACCACCTCCACCAAACACATAAATTATACATTCTAGCCATCATTTAATGTAAAATTGTTTTTTTATAACGGTATGCGTAAAAATACAACTATGCAGATAATTTTCTATATTTTTTACTTTCTCCTCCATATTTACTTCTTTTATCCAACAAAAAAAAGAAGCATTCTCGTTTTTACACTGAGTCCGGAATCACATCTGTATGTTTTTCCATGTTTTATAGGAAACATACATTTTATAAGATGCAGTATATGCATATACCCTATATATACTGCCTGCCGCAGTTAAAACAACTCCACCACCTGCACTATGTGGAATAATTTCTATGGAAATTTAAATCAAAATAAAAAAAGTCCATATATTTAGACGATTTTTCATTTCTTTACTTTATTCCACATTATCATATTAGCATTTTTCTTCACTGCATAAAACTTACCGATTTTTTACTCTTTTTTAGAAAATTAAAAAATAGAAGCTTTGTATCTCAATCAATTAATACACAAAGATGATGATTACGATAATTTTAATACTTTTAAATTTCGCCTATTACGATCTTAAAAACCGATTAATTCTTCCTAATAATTTATCTCATTTACAATTAGATAACATGTTTCATAGTAGCAACCTTTAAGCATAAACAACTTATTTACTTCACGAAATAAAAAATTTTTAAAATCCGAAAAAACATACATTATATTATTTGTGATATTCTAATCATAATAAATTTCCTATTAATTAAAGAAAGAAATCTGTAATAATATATATTCAAATTACCTATATCTCAATATATTCATACTAAACGCATTATATAATCCATGAAATACATCAAATATTCTAATAATCGATTTTAATAAAAAGAAGAATCACAATTCTTCTTTCTATCAAATATATTTTTTTACATCTATAATATCACCTATTATATGATTTGCTTGACTTTGATCAATAGAAAATCTATCGTCCTTTACCGCAATTACATCTATTCCAGCATTGATTGCCGCTTGAATGCCTGGTGTAGAATCTTCAATAATCAGTGCTTCTTTTTTTGTAATATGAAGTTTTTCAATTACATACAAATATATCTCTGGATGAGGCTTACTTTGCTTAAAACTATTACCACTTGTTATTAAATCAAAATAATCTATAATTCCAGATGTTGTTAATGCTTTATCAATAAGTCGTTCACTTGATGATGAGGCGAGTGCTATTTTATAATGATTTTCTTTTAAATACTCTAATAATGAAACAACATATGGCTTTAAAATAGCTTTATAATCACGTTCAATAGAATCATAATAATGATTTAATATTATAATAAACTCATCTTTTGATGTTTTATTTTGCCACCAACTATAAACTATATCATTAAATAGTCGGCTATCAACACCGATAACTTTTTGACATTCATCAATAGTTAAATCAATATCATACATTTTAAAGAATTCTATTAATTCTTGCATATATGTTGCTTCACTATCAAATATAACACCATCCATATCAAATATAATCGTATTCTTTTTATTCATCTTCATCATAATTTATAAAATGTTCTGTTTTTGCTGAGGCTATTTTCTTAAACTCTTTAAGTAACGGATGTTGATAAACTGTCTTTAATGAACTTGAAATTTCATAAGATAATATTTGAACAAATGCCAGATAAACGAAAGAAGATAATTCTTCTATAACTTGATCACTTAAAGAAAGAACATGTTCATCTTGAAAACTGTTACTTATCATAAAACAATGATCTGTTACTTCTTTTGTTGCTAAATAAACCTGTTTAACACGATGGCTGGCATCATCATTACCATCAAAGAAGATAACTGTATAACTTGGCGTCAATTGTAAATTTGGACCATGAATATATTCTTCTATTTCGTAACAGTTACTTGGTATATGAATAGTTTCTCCTATTTTTAATGCTCCTTCTAATGCTGTTCCATAATTTGCGCCTGCTCCACATATATAACATTGATGCATTGCTGAAAAAGATTGAAAATATTTTTGAATAAATTCTTTACTTTTCACAATCATTTCTTTGTTTAATCTAACTGCTTTTTCTAATTCTGAAATAAATTCTTTTTTATTTGCAAATTCAATTGCAAATAAACATAAATATAAAGCTAATGTACTAACACCTTTCGTTACATAACCAACAAGTTCTTCACCAACACCATATTCTAATATAACATCAGCATAATCTTTAACATCTTTATTTTTATCACCCGTTAGACATAGCGTCTGATAATTTAAGCTTTTTGCTTTTTTTAAAGCCTCGATAGCATTTGTTGATAAACCACTTTGACTTATTACAATAATAAGATCATTTTCATTGAAGTCATGTTCATAATATATAAACGTATAGGGAGTTAAAATACGAACAGGTATATCTAAACATTTTAATAAAAATGATCTTGCAATATGGCAGGCATTATAACTAGATCCTGATGCTATAAGAACAAGTTGTTTTACTGTTCTACCTTGAATATAATCAAATAATGGTTTTAATAGTTCTTTTCTATTGTGGATATTATATTGAAGAACACTGGGGGTTTCTTCAATATAATCCATCATTGTTAATTTATTTATTTTTTCCATACTAGTAATCTAAACGACGATAATATCTACGGATTTCCATTGGATGACAATTTATATTTTCAATATGAATATCAATACGATTATTAACTGCATGCATTACTAAATGTGAAATCATTCCTCTAAATTCTTGACTGATACCTTCTAGTTTGTAATCTGCTGTATCAATCACAGTATAGTTAGAACAAATTTTAGGAATAAAATCAATAACTCTTTTTGATAATGAACGTTGAGCATCTTCCCCAATATAAATAGTTACCGGTGTATCTCTTTCGACGACTTCTAACATACCATGGAAGAACTCTGGTGCTGTAATAGATTTTGTTTTGATCCAATGTTGTTCTTCCCAATAACACATCGCATATGAGTATGTTGCACCCCATTGATTACCTGCTCCAACAAAGTAGTGTAAATCATCATCATGATGTTTTTTAGCATATTCTAACGCAAATTCATCACTTTCTTTTTCAACATCTACTAAAACTTGTGCTAAGTTTTCTTCTAATTCTTTATATAAACGATCATACCAGTCAATTTCACCAGCATTATACATAAATCTATCTGCTACCATGAAGAATTTTAATTGTTCGTTAGCTGCATAAGCAATTTCATAATCAACCATTTTTGCTAATTCTGTTGTATCAACATCAATAAATCCTAATACTTTAGCACCTGCTTCTTGAACTTTCTTAACAGCATGTACCATTTCAATAGTACTTCCTGTTACCGAAGACACAATGACAATAGTTCCTTGTCCAATACGTTTATTACCTGTTGTTAAGTATTCCGCAGCATTTTCTACAAAAACTTCAATATTTGTATATTCTTTCATATGTACACAAGCCTGCATACTGCTTGCCCATGTTCCACCAATACCTAACCAGCAAATGTTTTTATAATCTTTTGATAATTCATCTACAATTTCATTAATTTGACTTCTTAAAGCTAACGCTCCATTTACACTATCAATTTTTTCTTGTTCATTAAATTTAATCATTTTTATATTCTCCTTATCCTAAAATTCCAAAGAATGCACCTATAAGTCCAATAATCGCGCACATTAATAATAAAGTTGTTGTTTTTACATTTTTCTTTTTCAATAAATAGTAAACAAAGAATGTAAATAATAATGGTAATAATCCTGGCATGATATTATTACAAATCTCACCAATCGTTGTTGCAGATTCTCCACTACCAATACTAAATGGAATGTTTAAAGCTACATTTTCTGCTGTCATTCCACCAATAACAGCCAAACCTAATACTGAAGCAGCATATGTAATTTGTGACATTAAGCCACTTTCTTGTATTTTTGTTAAGAATGAAGATCCTAATTTATATCCAGCATGCATGAAATAATATCTTAAACCTTGAGCTGGTATATTAAATACTAATAAGAATAAAATCGGTCCTAATATATTTCCTTGATTGGCAAGTGATATACCAATGCCTGTTGCTATAATTCTTAATGTTCCCCAAATAAATGAATCACCAATTCCAGCTAATGGACCCATTAAAGAGATTTTAATATTATTGATACTTTCTGTATCAAAATCAGGATTATTTGCATTGCTTTCTTCCATTGAAGCAGTAATTCCTAAAATAAGAGTTGCTAAATGTGGAGTTGTATTAAAAAACTCTAAATGTCTTTTTAAAGCATCTGCCCTATCCACTTTTGATGGATATAATTTTTCAATAACGGGAATTAATGCATGAGCAAATGACATATTCATTTGTCTTTCATAGTTCCAGCTCCATTCCAATCCAAAAGAACGCCAGAACACTTTATTTAAATCTTTTTTTGTTAATTGATTAGAAATCGTCATCTTCATCTACCTCACTTCCTGCATATGCCATTTGTGGCTTACCTTTTAATTGTGTTAATACAATAGCAATAATACATCCAAAGATTGCAATTCCTGTTACTGGAATATTTAAGTATACTGATAATACATATCCAAGCATAAAGAATGGTGCAACTTCTTTGTTCATAATCATTTGCATTAATAACCCAAACCCAATTGCTGGTAATAATCCCATTGCAATCTGTAATCCGTTTTGTACCCATTCTGGTATAACAGCTAATACCGCTTGTACTGCTGGTGAACCAACATAGAATGAAATAGCAACAACAACACCAATAATTAAGTTAACCCCAAAGAACCCCCCTAAATAATGCATTCTTGAAACACCTTTTAAATCTCCTTTTTGTGCATAATCATCAGCTTTATGTACAAATGCGGGTAAAATAAATACCATTCCTAAATTTTTGAAAACTAAAACTAATGAAGCAATAGGAATTGCTAGTGTTAAGGCAGTTTCAGCACCAGAGCCAGTACTGATTGCAAATGCTGTTCCTAAAACTGTTCCAGAAATCATTTCTGGTGGAATTGATGCACCAATTGAAAATGCACCCATAAACGCTAATTCTAATGTTGCTCCTAAAGCAACTCCTGTGGGAATATCTCCCATAACAATACCTGTTAATGCTCCCATAACTAATGGTCTTGATAAACAACTTGTTCCAAACAAATATTCAGCATTCCCAAACATTGAAATTAATCCTAATAATATTGCTTGTAGCATATTGACTTCCTCCCTTTTTAAAGTACTTTTTCTGCTAATACTTTTGTATCATTAGGTACCATTCTAATTTCTACTTCAGTACCATCTTTTATCAATTCTTTTAATAAACTCTCTTCTTCTGCAGTAATATTAACAGCTTTAGAAATATTTTTTGTATTTTCTTTTGACTTTGTTCCACCTAAAGTCATACTGTTAATAGATGTTTCTTTAACAAAACGATAAGCATCCCTAATACTTTCTACGACAACAAATAATTTATATTTATCTGTCACACCACTATTAATTGCTTTAATACCATCATCAACTGTTTTAATAACTAATTTGATTCCTTGTGGTTTCGCCATCTTAATAGACATTTTTCTAATGTCATCTTTCATAACATCATCACATGCAATCAAAATACAGTCTGCTCCTAGCGCACTCGTCCAAGAAAATGCAACTTGTCCATGTAATAAACGATGATCTACTCTTAAGTTTTTTATCATAATCTTCTCCTTAAAATTCTTCTTCTTCAATATCTTGATTTAATGACACTTTGTTTTTTAGGGTGATGCCATTTTTTGCATTATTTATAACTTGATTTAAATCTAAATTTCCAGAATTATTAGCTAAAACAAGTTCTAATACCAAATCCATGTTCATTCCTGATAAAACATCTACATGATCATAAATGCACGTCTGCACTAATGTGTTATAGACGCTTCCACCTTTAATATCACAAACAATAATGTAGTGAGTATTACCATTTTGAAATCTTTCTTTTAATGTTTGAGCATAATCATTAGGATTTTCACCAGGGTATAGGCTATATGTTTCAATGCTATTCGCTAAATCTCCAACGATCATAGTTAATGAATTCAACATTCCTTTTGAAAGCTCTCCGTGTGATGCTAAAATAATTTTTGCCATATGTATCACTCCCTTCACTTATTACTTAGCAATAACTGTGCCAAAATTGGTATTCTTATGAAAAAATTATTTCTTTTGGACACTTATTTCCAAGCAAAAAGCATGCCAACTTTGACATGCATATCATTTCATTTTTTATTCTATAGTATTTGTATTTATTAACTTTGTTTTATTTGATTTTTATAATTAAATCGAAAAATGAATAACGATAAATGATTCTTACAAATTTTATATAAAAAATAATTGAACAGTCAAACTTATGAAAGTCATATCAATCACTTGCCATTATGGCTGTCCTTTATGTATTTTTTATCTTTACCTTTAAAAAGTCTCATTTTAAAAACAGTTCACTTAAAAAGAACTATCACTTTTTAAGTAATAGTTCCTTGATTTATCCATCATTTCTTACATATTCATAAATATATTCTATTTCTTCCACTGGAATTTCTACATTATAAAATTTTTCTACATCTTTCATTGCCATTTTTAAAGAAGTAATAAACTGCTGATTATTTTTTTCAAAATCTTCATCAGCAAAAGAAATAATAGCCTGTCTTGTTACAAGTCTTTCTACAAGACAACAAATATGAACATATAAGCCAAAACATGTTTGATTTTTAAATTTCTTATTTAAAATCTTTTGTAATTCTTCAATTCCTTTAGAAACATGTTCTAATAGTTTATTAGGATTTAAAATCGTTAAATTATTCATAACATTAGATAATGAAAAATTCTTTAAAACATTCTTTTCAAATATATCCATTTGTTCATAAGATAAATAATTTTTAAATACTCTTTCAATGACATTATGACTATCATTTAATATCAAATCCTCAATAGCAATAAATGGTATATCCTTGATATGAGGATTGAGTGTTCCTAAAATACATATGATTTTATATGATGATAGAGCATCGTCCATTACCTGTTGTTTAATGAGTGTTGCATAATCATAAGTCAACACTTTTAACGTCACACCTGTTGGTAAAGAGTCTAAAATAATATCTTTGAGTTTACTGGCAGTTCCCATACCACTGGCACAACTACATAAAATAGTGGGTTCTTTTTTATGATTAAGTTCTATATGTATGTTATATTGATCTTCGTTTTTGATATCATCAAAGATTTCTGTCATTTCTTTCTTTTGTAAGATACCATGTCCTATTGTTAAAGCAAGTTTTGTATTCACATTATTAATTAAGGCAATATCTATATTTTTATATTCAATACCTTGATAGATTTCTTCTAAAGATCCCATATCAACTAATAAATATAATCTTCTCACTTCTCCTAAACAAGATAAAAATTCATTAATTTTTTTAATAATTTGTACACTGTCTATTTCTAGAGGCATATCAATAGCATCAAAAATATAATTATCTAATAATTTATTTGCTGAATCAGCAATCGAACTTGCCGTTGAATAACCATGAGCCAAAATAATTGCCACTGTTAAATCATTTGCATCATGTTTTGTATATTTAGCGATACATATCATAATGACACATTGTACGAGTGAATCAAAACTATTATTGATATTATCTTTAAAATACTCATATATTTCTAAAGAAATAGTATATTCTTGATGATATTTCATTTTTAAAAACTGATGTAGCTGTTCTATTTCGTTTTCTTGCTTAGTTGTCCAATTGACGATATGATGAACATTATGATTATATTCTAGTAAATAGGAACATATTGCGACTAACTCATTATGTGAAATATGAAAACCATAATGTACTGTCGCAATATCAAACACTTTATTTACAGTATCTAATAAGTATTTCTTTTGACTGATATCTCTTTTATTAAAAATAATTTTTTCGAAATAATCATCTAAATCTTTTCTAGCCTCATTATAAAAATTTTCATATCCTGTTAAAGCAATGAGTTTTTCATATAACTCAATAATATGTGTTTTCTTTGTAACTGGTATAATTGTCTCTAATGGAATAACTTGATGATTTTGCATGACGATATGATTCACATCTAAACTCTTAACCACATTTTCCGGTAAATCATATGCATGTATTTCTAATCGATTACCATTATTATTAAATAATGCACTGACACAGCTTGCCTGAATAACATTACTTAATTCTCCAATATTTCCAACAAATTCATGATTCAATAAAACTTGATACACATTTGCTGAAATATATATTTCTTTATCAATTCTTTTTTCTTCTCTTTTATATAAATGATAAATTAACTGTAACTTCTCATTAATTCCTCTTTGACTTAAAGATGGTATTGTTAATATGACTGGTATTCTTCTACGCAATGTTTTTAGTAAAGAAACTTCTGGATCTTCTGTTGTCGCAAAAATAATACGACATTTTGCCTTATACCATTTATCATTATCACCTACTAAATGATAAATGCCCTGGTCCATATATAAAAATAGTTTTTCTTGACATTCTGCATTAAGACAGTGAACTTCATCTAAAAACAAGATTCCTCCATCAGCATAGTGTAACAACCCATAATTATCTTTATCAGCACCTGTAAAAGCACCTTTTTTGTAGCCAAAAAGATTGGCTGTCAATAATTCTGGATTATTAGCATACTCTGAACAGTTCACTTGTACAAATTTCGCATTCTTATCTATTAAACCTTTATTAAGACAATATTCGTATGTTAGTTTGGCCATAAATGATTTTCCTGTTCCTGTTGGTCCATAAAGTAAAATTGTTAACCCATTTGGTGGATAAGAAACTGTTGCCTTAACTTTTTCAACAATTGGACTCACACTTTCATCACTGCCAATTAACTTTTCAAAATCTTTAAGTTCTTCTTCATTATTAATAAAATCTGCTAATTGTTCTAATGATAAATATTCATCCTTTAATTTAACATTATATTTTTCTTCTAATACTCTTCTATCTAAAAAACTTGCTGGTCTGGTGTTTATTTTTATAAAATCTTTTGATTCAAATAAATCATTCAACATAATTGCAATCTGATTCCTGTTTATTTTTAACTCTTGAGAAATTTTTGTACTTTGACAAAATTGATATTCTTCTTGTTTTGTCCATTTATGAATTATAGCCTTTATCTTATCTTTCATGACTTACCTCCTTTTTTATCCTAATTCACACATTTTGAATATGTCAAGACAATATTTTCATATCAAATTTTGGCATGATTTTTGCTAATATATAAGAAAAAGGAGATAATAAAAATGAAACAAAAATTTAATTTTAATCAAACTTTAAAACAGACTTTTAAATTGAATCAAACTATGATTAATTCTTTAGATTTTTTAAAAATTGATAATAATGAACTTGCTAAACTTATCAATGATGCTTTGCAAACAAATCCTTTTTTAGAAACTCAAGGATTTTACAACAAAGAAGATGACAAGTTTTTAGAAAGTATCTCATCCCCTTCATCATTATCAGTTGATTTATATAAACAATTATTAACTATCTCCCTTTCATATGATGAACACATTATGTCATTTTTAATTAATTCATTAAACGACAAAGGATTTTTAAGTTACAATGAAAGTGAATATTTAGAAACTTTAAAAATTTCAAAAAAAAATTTTTATTATCATTTAGATATTTTACAGTCTCTTGAACCAACAGGCGTGGGAGCATTTGATATTATTGATTCAATATGTATTCAACTTAAAGCTTTAAATAAAAATAAAACATATCACCTATTAAAAAAATACAAAAACACAATATTAACTTATAATTATCAAAAAATACAAGAAATCACACAACTTAATAAGACTGAAATCAATCAAATATTTGATGATATTAAATTATGTAATCCCTATCCTTGCAGTGAATATAATTTTGAAAGTGATGTTTATATCTCTCCTGATATAAAAATCTATATCGAAGATCAACAAATATTAATTCAACCTGTTAATCAACCTAATGTTGTTGTTAATAATGATTTATATAATGCTGTAAAAGATAATGATAAAATGAAAGAATATTTTAAAGATGCATCTTTTATAGTCGAAAATTTAACAAAACGCAATCAAACATTATTAATGATTACTAATGAATTAGTGAAGATACAACAGGGATATTTTCTATACAACGATGAATTACAGCCCTGTACTTTAAGTGATCTTGCCAATATATGCGGTTATCATGAATCAACGATTTCCAGAACACTTAATCAGAAGTATTATACGTTTAATAATGAAGTTTATCCTTTAAAGAATCTACTTGTTTCTAAAACCAACAGTGGTGATAGTAGTGATGCTATTAAAAAAGCTATCTTAGATATTATTCATCATGAAAATAAAAGCACACCCTTATCAGATGAGAGTATCACTAAACAGTTGGAAAGACAAGATTTATTCTGTTCAAGAAGAGTAATTTCTAAGTATCGCAAACAATTAAATATTCCTTCTTCATCTAAAAGAAAAAGAAAAGCCTGAAACATATATCATATGATAAAAAAAAGAGATGATATCATGAAATATTATCTACAATGTTCTCATTTAACAGAAAATCAAGTATGTAGTTTTTATCTTAAAAAATAAGAGATATTTATGATATAGATAAATGTTTTTGATTACCCATAAAGATTACTACCATTATAATCATTAATAAAAAGCAATAAGAAATGATGTAACTTCAAATATAAAAATTGATATTCAAAGTGATATTCATTATATTTGGATTATAAATATCTTCTAAAATAAAAAAATTATTTTTATATCATTATTTCAATATACAGCAATTATAGAATTTTTCATTCTTTTTAACTTTTGTATATTTTTCCAAGCAATATAAAGTTGTGTACATCCCCTCTATGACAAACAACCAAAACTACTTGGTAATTTTCTTTACTTATCATTTGTGTTAATGTTTACGAAATTCTTGTACGCACTTCTAATTCACTTTCATCGCATTATTGTTTAAAAAAATCGTTATAGGTTCAATTCATGGTTTAAAACCAAGTATTCCAAAGCTTATATGACTATTTTAAAAGAATTTAGAAGTTCTTATAATTTAGCAGGTGCTAATCTTACACACCTGAAAAAGGTTCTAAACCCTAAAGGTAAATGCGGTAAATTAGCTATAGATGCATCAACTCTTCGTGATAATTCAAAGAAATCTATTGGCGAAAATAACGAAACTATTGCTCTTGAGATCAAAATGCTTATTGAAAATATAGAACTGTTAACCAGTCAGCTTAAAACTGTAAATAAAAAAACAGAAGAGTTAGCTGCTAGTCTAGATTCTCCTATTTTCTCGATTCCCTGTATTGGGATTTATACGGGAATGTCAAATTTAAGCGATATTGGTGATATCAATAACTTCAGCTCTGCTGTCAAAGTCATGGGATTTGCAGGCGTAGACCCCGTTGCTTATCAGTCCGGTGAATACAGCGCACCTCGAACAGCATTGTCTAAACGTGGTTCACGCTACCTAAGAAAAAGTCTATGTCAGCGCATTCTTACAGTATACAAATACAATCTCACTTTCAATAAGTATTATAAACTAAAACGGTCACAGGGTAAATCCCACAAATGTGCCCTGGGCCATTTAGTTCGTAAACTCATAAGAGTAATTTATAAACTGTTATCTGAAAACATACCGTTTGATGAAAAACTGCTTATTTAAAAGCATTCAATTGAATATTTTTAAAACGCTGCACAAAGCAATCGTTTTCAGTATACACAAAATTCACTTTTCAAAGAACTAAAAAACATTTCAGCTAATTATCAAAAATCACTTGATTTATATATATTTGGCTTTCTAATAGAAATATATGAAATTTTGTTTTTTTATAACAGTATACTTAATAAAATCAAACCAATTAATGAAAATTAGTATAAAAATATATGATTTAGACATGCTGTTTAATTTTTTAAAAACAAAAAAGATCTTTATCTTAAAAAGAAAAGACCTCCTGAGATTTTAGATTTATTTCTCTATACATCTGTTATAACAAACTTCTGATAATTGTTCTTATTATAGGTATATTTTTTCCTTATTTGTGCAAATAATTCTGGATAAACCTTCAAGGTGCTTGGGAAAATTATAATTCCTCTGTCTTAAAAGTAATATAACCCTCATAGTAATAACTATGGTCAATACCTTTCATATATACTTCTCGACTATCCACTTTATTCGTGAGTGCATTTTTTAAGAGATGCTTGATTTCAATATCTTTAACAGGACTACGCTCCATCGCAAGTAGATAATCCTCTTTGCCAACCATACTCCAATCCACCACCTGACCGATTTCTTTTTTTAAAATAAGATCAAGCCAAATCCGTGTGCTGCGCCCATTACCTTCTCTGAAGGGGTGGGCGATATTCATTTCTACATACTTCTCGATGATTTCGTCAAAAGTAGATTGAGGCATTTTATCAATATTTTGTAAAGCCACCTCTAAATACATAAGCGGAGCAAAGCGAAAATTTCCTTTTGAGATATTTACTGTACGAATTTCTCCCGCAAAATCATAAATGTCCTCAAACAGACATTTATGAATTGTTTTAAGTGTAGAGAATTTGCCTACTTCTAATGTATCAAGTAGGCCACTTTCAAATAATTCTATTGCCTTTCTCTTACTGATTTTTTCTTCTTCACGAGCAAGATCAGCAGAGTTTGTAATACCTAATTTATTTTCAAGAACCATATTTTATAACCACCCTTCAATGATCAGCAATATTGCCAAAATTTATCCACGCACCAACTTTGCTGATTTTAAATTTTCATAAACATCCGGCTTTCATTTCAAGCATATCTTTATTCTCAATTTATTTTGTTAACAAAATACTGGTACCAAAGATCATAACCTGATAAAACAGTTATAGCACGAGGAAAATAAAAAAGCAATGAGTTCCATTTTGTTTTGTTCAGTTTTAGATAATATCATCATGAAAAACAACTTTATTATTAGTACCTGCAGGCTCAGATTCAGCTGTTGAACAGCCAGATAGTGTTGCGACCAGTATCAGATTAATATTAGTATTACTTTTTTCACTAGAAATGTACCCTCCATTTTTTTACAATACAGTCAGCCACTTTGGCTTAGTCATTATCATTTAAATACCGAGTTCTTTTTTATTCCATCCTGAAGTATTTTAGAAAAATTAAGTTTCTTTTTTATTCCTGCTTCATTAAGCCACGAAGGCAGTGTAACCGTCTTATTAACCGTTTTGCTCGAATTTTTTTATCAGCTGTTCTATATCAACCTCAATTAAAGCTATACACTGGTTTTTATCAAGATTTAAACTTCTAATTTCTGATGACTTCGGAGCATCTTTGAACAATGAAGGAATATAATCTCCCAGCACTAATTCTAATGCATCCTTAGCCATATACAACGCTTCTTCTGTAGATTCCCCTTGACTGTAGCATCCATCTACATCAGGAAAATAAACACAAATACCGTCATCATCATAAGAAAAAACCGCAGGGTAAATTATTTTTTTGGTAAAGTCATCTACATCACTCCTGTTATCTGATTAAATGGCGAGGACTACTTCGATAGTCCTGCCTGCTTAATTATTGCCTTTTCCAGACCTTTTTTCAAATCTTTTCCATGAACAGGTGCAACGATTCGTTTACCAGTCTCATGGTTTATCAACTTCAAATGCGATCCAGATTGACCAACTTCAACAAACCCGTTTTCTTTAATAGCCTCACTATCTATTTTGGTGTCATAGGTATATTAATACCTCCCATCACATACATTATAACACGTGTTAGCATGTGTTATAAATATGAATATTTATTATTTATCCGCTACCGCTATGTATCTAAAGATTTAATTTTCTATTAATGCAATTATAATTTATACATTCTCTCTTTTAGCACTTTTTAAACTTTTAGATACTGGTATCCATCAGTTTTACGCATATATCATTCTGTTAATAAAATAAAACTATTCCTAGATACTGTATCTAAGAATAGTTTATCGGCTACATACCAAGTTCTTTTTTTATTCCATCATGGAGTATTTTAGAAAAATTAAGTTTCTTTTTCATTCCAGCTTCGTTAAGCCACCAGGGAATCTGTATTCCATTTAATATTATCTAAAATCAACTAACTAATCTAACTTTTACACTGGATATTATATCATACCTTTCAGTATTTTTATCCGTTTATAACATAATTTTCTTTATTTGCTCTATCATAATTATATCTTTTTCTTCAAGATTTTTCAATTGATTTATTTTCTCTAAAAAATCTACTATAATATTTGCCAATGTTACGGAATATGAGTTATATATACTAGCTTGATTATCAATTTTATCCACGATTTCTCCTTCTTTACTAGGAAACATATGCGAATATCTGTTAAGTGTCTGATTTCTATCTTTATGTCCCAGACGAGAACAGATAACACATATATCTGCCCCCAACGAAACAAGCAATGAAACGTTGCTATGTCTGAAATCATGTATCCTTATTTTCTTAACACCAGATTTATCACAGTATTTATTCTTCCTGTTTTCTATTGTAGAGTCCGCCAATGGTTTTTTTATTCCGAACAAATACTCTTTTTCATCAAAATCAAAATGTCTTTTCCGTTCTGAATAATACGTTAATAGCACATCTCTTAATTCAGAGTTTAACATTATAGTCCTGCTATGACCATTTTTAGGTCTGTTAATTATATAATTTCCATTTTTATCTTTTCTTCGTTCTAAACTTCTGGAAATAGTAATCAAATTATTTTTAAAATCTATTTGTTTCCATGTCATTGCCCTTGCCTCACCTTTACGAGCACCTGTATAGTACAAAAACATAAAAAACCTATAATAAAGTGGATCATCAATTGATTTAGCAAATTTTTTAAATTCTTCAAACTCCCAAAAATCCATCTCTTCATACGGTGAATTATCCCTCAACCTAGGAACATGAGTAACAGGATTATTATCGCAGCCATGATAATCACATAAATAAGAAAATATATTATGCAGCACTGGTCGAATTTTATTTATGTATTTAATAGACACACCTTTTTCAAATAAATCTTTTTGCCAATTTATGATATCTTCTTTGGTTATCGAAAAAATATCACGATCAGCAAAATAAGGCAATATGTAATTATTTATTCTTTCTTCATAGCTAATCATAGTATTATGTCTAACATACATTCTTTTAAAAGATAAATACTCATTAATAATTTCGTTAAATTTTATTTTATTCATTACTTTACCTCCAAAAAAAAGTACTCATTTTCAGAGTACATTCAATTAATTTTTTCATCATTATTTTCATATACAACTTCCATGAAATCTTCAATCCTACATCCTAACGTTTTACAGATAAGATCTATGTGTTCAAGATTTATTCTTTCTGCAAACTCCCAATATATTTCATTTATTGTTGCAGGCCGTATTCCGGTTCTACGAGCAAGTTCTAACTGACTTATTCTTCTTTCACCCAGCAGTTTTGATAAATAGATTTTAATCACCCATATGCACCCTGGAATAATTCTATCATTATTTGAAATTTTAATAGAAAAATGAAAAAAATTACGTATTACGTAATTTTTATTGACATTAATAATTTTTTATGATCAGTTCCTTATATTTGCAATTTTTGTTAGAAAGATTATTATTTCTTTCTATTTCTTCGATATGTAAACCTTTATATAATTCCTTAATGTACGGATCATTATTATACGATAAAACAAACCTCCCTCTAATTTCCTTTAATATTCTTGCAAGCTCTTTATGATCTTCTACAGTAAATCGTGAATCATAATGCCGTTCCGCTTTGTAATATGGCGGATCAAGATAAAATAGTGTATCAGCACTGTCATAGCTTTTTATAATTTTTTCATAATTCTTATTTTCTATAATAACTGCAGATAATCTTTTTTGTATTTCTAATAGTATCTCTTTAGTATTATTTATACCTGTTTTTGCACCATATGTTCTGCGAGCCGCACCATATGATACTTTCACCAAATATAAATACATTGCGGCTTTTTGAATATCTGTACCGATATTGTTATCTATCATCGCTTTATAATCTGTAAATACCTCCCTGGATGATAAGATCCAGTCAAGTTCTTTTTGTACCGCATCAGCATGAAACTTAATACACCTGTATAAATTTATTAAATTACCATCTATATCATTGAACACTTCAAGTTGTTTTTTACTTTGGACTTTATCAAAAAGCACCCATCCTGCTCCGCCAAACACCTCAACATATTTTGTAAAATCCTCCTTTGGAAAACGTTTTATAATTTCTTTACGTAATAATTTTTTTCCACCTATCCATGGAATAAACGAATTCAAACAAACCACCTCCACCAAACACATAAATTATACATT
>OBUS01000168.1_pt1 | contig 70739 bp, 93 predicted proteins | sample 1475921 | NCBI WGS metagenome assembly OBUS01 (sample SAMEA2579948, study PRJEB22360) | human gut metagenome | reverse complement strand
CATCCTGCACGACCCACCAATGTAAAAAAGCGCCCTAAAGGCGCTTTTTTGCTATTCAGGCATCCTCAATTTCACTTTGTAAACCTGATGACATCGTCAGAGCTTACTGTGCAAGCAACTCTACGTCGGTGGAATTAGGCGTAATTCGAGTGACTTTTCCCCACCATTCGACTATCTTGTTTAGCATATAAAACAAATTACACCGATAACAGCGAATATTACGCTAATGTCGGTTTTAACGTTAAGCCTGTAAAACGAGATGGTAAGATGAGCGTAATGTTTGATCCAGACACGGCGATTTATCCTTTCCCCCCGAAGCCGACGCCGTTAAGCATTGATGAAAAAGCGTATTACCGCGAGAAGATAAAACGTCTGCTAAAAGAACGTAATGCGGTGATGGTTGCCCACTACTATACCGATCCCGAAATTCAACAACTGGCAGAAGAAACCGGTGGCTGTATTTCTGATTCTCTGGAAATGGCGCGCTTCGGTGCAAAGCATCCCGCTTCTACTTTGTTAGTCGCTGGGGTGAGATTTATGGGAGAAACCGCCAAAATTCTCAGTCCGGAAAAAACAATTCTGATGCCGACACTTCAGGCTGAATGTTCACTGGATCTCGGCTGCCCTGTTGAAGAATTTAACGCATTTTGCGATGCCCATCCCGATCGTACTGTCGTCGTCTACGCCAACACTTCTGCTGCGGTAAAAGCGCGCGCAGATTGGGTGGTAACTTCAAGCATTGCCGTCGAACTTATTGATCATCTTGATAGTTTGGGTGAAAAAATCATCTGGGCACCCGACAAACATCTGGGGCGTTACGTGCAAAAACAGACGGGTGGAGACATTCTATGCTGGCAGGGTGCCTGTATTGTGCATGATGAATTTAAGACTCAGGCGTTAACCCGCTTGCAAGAAGAATACCCGGATGCTGCCATACTGGTGCATCCAGAATCACCACAAGCTATTGTCGATATGGCGGATGCGGTCGGTTCCACCAGTCAACTGATCGCTGCTGCGAAAACATTGCCACATCAGCGGCTTATCGTGGCAACCGATCGGGGCATTTTCTACAAAATGCAGCAGGCAGTGCCAGATAAAGAGTTACTGGAAGCACCAACCGCAGGTGAGGGTGCAACCTGCCGCAGCTGCGCGCATTGTCCGTGGATGGCCATGAATGGCCTTCAGTCCATCGCAGAGGCATTAGAACAGGAAGGAAGCAATCACGAGGTTCATGTTGATGAAAGGCTGCGAGAGAGGGCGCTGGTGCCGCTCAATCGTATGCTGGATTTTGCGGCTACACTACGTGGATAACGAATAATAAGGCGTAACGTTACGCTTTGGGGGAAAGATGGATTTTTTTAGTGTGCAGAATATCCTGGTACATATACCAATAGGGGCAGGCGGTTATGATCTCTCATGGATCGAAGCGGTAGGCACGATCGCCGGGTTGCTGTGTATTGGCCTTGCCAGTCTGGAGAAGATCAGCAACTACTTCTTTGGCCTGATCAACGTCACCTTGTTTGGCATTATTTTCTTTCAGATTCAGCTGTATGCCAGCCTGCTATTACAGGTGTTTTTCTTTGCCGCGAATATTTACGGTTGGTATGCGTGGTCGCGACAAACCAGTCAGAACGAGGCGGAGTTGAAAATTCGCTGGTTGCCATTGCCGAAGGCACTCAGCTGGTTGGCGGTTTGCGTTGTTTCGATTGGTCTGATGACGGTATTTATCAATCCGGTGTTTGCATTTTTGACCCGCGTGGCAGTCATGATCATGCAAGCATTAGGATTACAGGTTGTGATGCCTGAACTGCAACCGGACGCTTTCCCGTTCTGGGATTCATGCATGATGGTGTTATCTATCGTGGCAATGATTCTGATGACGCGTAAGTATGTGGAAAACTGGCTGTTGTGGGTGATTATTAACGTGATTAGCGTCGTTATTTTTGCACTTCAGGGCGTTTACGCCATGTCTCTGGAGTACATCATCCTGACCTTTATTGCGCTCAACGGCAGCCGGATGTGGATCAACAGCGCACGTGAAAGAGGCTCACGCGCGCTGTCCCATTAATGGTGATGATGTGAATGGCCAGACACCCCTTCATTCAGGTGGCAGTCTGGCCCATGACAAGGTTGATATTCCATCTGAATGGTGGCGTGCTCAATCTGATAGTGATCCATCAGGTAGTGTTGGATCTGATCCAACAAGGCATCGTGATCGTGTGGCGGGATCACCTGCACATGCAACGTCATCACCGGCTTCTCGCCTACCATCCATACATGTACATGGTGCACATTGCGGACTTCCGGGATTTCCCGGCACATACGACGCTTCAGTTCAGCGATATCCAGCGATACCGGTGCACCTTCAAGTAATTCATTCACGCTATCTTTCAACAGTCGCCACGCGCTACGCAGAACCAGAAGCGACACCAGTATCGAGAGAATGGGGTCAGCAGGTGTCCAGCCAGTCCAGATAATAATCAACGCGGCAATAATAGCCCCAACCGAACCCAGCAGGTCCCCGAGCACATGCAGTGCCGCTGCTCGTACGTTGAGGTTTTTCTCTTCGCTGCCGTGATGAAGTAACCAGAAAGAAAGTATATTTGCCAGCAACCCAGCCACGGCAATTGCCATCATCATGCCGCCCTCGACCGGACGCGGCGTGCGGAAGCGTTCTATCGCCTCCCAGACAATCAAAATGGTAATTACCACGAGGGCTATGGCATTCACAAACGCCGCGAGCGTGGTCAGTCTTAGCCAACCGAAAGTGTGGCGAATGGTGGGAGGACGACGTGAAAATTGCACGGCGAGTAGGGCGAAAAGCAGGGCGGCAGTATCGGTCAACATATGACCCGCATCGGCCAGCAATGCCAGAGAACCAGAAAGAAAACCACCAACGACTTCTACCAGCATAAACCCGGCAGTCACGCCGAAAGCATACAACAAGCGACGAGCATTATTATCTTCTGGCAGGTGTGAGGACGTGTGTGAGTGTGAGTGCGCCATGACGAGTCATCCCTTAATTATTCTCACTTAACTTTATGACATCATACTGCTTTTAGAAGTGAAAAATTAAAAGGGAGAGACTCCGCTCTCCCATTATTGGCTATTTTGCAGGGTTACTGCGTGGTACCGTCGGTTTTGGTATCGACATCATTATTGATGCCATCACCGGTTTGTACCTTTTTATTGATATCCGGACAGCGACCATCTTTGCACATGGTGTTCTTGTGCTCTTCATCTTTGGTCATTCCGTCATTGTTCATTGAAGAACCATCCGAATGCAGCATTGTGCCACCAGAACCGGTATTTACCCCGTTATTGTCGACGTTATTTGGCGCGACATTTTCACGGGCGTCAGGGGCTACCTGGCCCGCATCAGCTGCGGCGTTTGCCTGGCCGTTATTAGTTTGCGCTCCGCTATCGGCAGCCAGTGCGGCACCGCTGGCAAGGCTTAGAGTGGCAGTCAGAAATAATGTGGCCAGTTTTGTCATTTTCATAGGATGCTCCTGTTATGGTCGTTATGTCGGATAACCTCTTCCAACAGTGCATTTGCAGGTGAATATAAGGCATTGGTTTAAGATTTCAGCCAGGTTATGAAACGCAGCAGAGAATCTTGAAATAATTAACAAACAAAGGAGTTACAGTTAGAAATTGTAGGAGAGATCTCGTTTTTCGCGACAATCTGGCGTTTTTCTTGCTAATTCCAGGATTAATCCGTTCATAGTGTAAAACCCCGTTTACACATTCTGACGGAAGATATAGATTGGAAGTATTGCATTCACTAAGATAAGTATGGCAACACTGGAACAGACATGAATTATCAGAACGACGATTTACGCATCAAAGAAATCAAAGAGTTACTTCCTCCTGTCGCATTGCTGGAAAAATTCCCCGCTACTGAAAATGCCGCGAATACGGTTGCCCATGCCCGAAAAGCGATCCATAAGATCCTGAAAGGTAATGATGATCGCCTGTTGGTTGTGATTGGCCCATGCTCAATTCATGATCCTGTCGCGGCAAAAGAGTATGCCACTCGCTTGCTGGCGCTGCGTGAAGAGCTGAAAGATGAGCTGGAAATCGTAATGCGCGTCTATTTTGAAAAGCCGCGTACCACGGTGGGCTGGAAAGGGCTGATTAACGATCCGCATATGGATAATAGCTTCCAGATCAACGACGGTCTGCGTATAGCCCGTAAATTGCTGCTTGATATTAACGACAGCGGTCTGCCAGCGGCAGGTGAGTTTCTCGATATGATCACCCCACAATATCTCGCTGACCTGATGAGCTGGGGCGCAATTGGCGCACGTACCACCGAATCGCAGGTGCACCGCGAACTGGCATCAGGGCTTTCTTGTCCGGTCGGCTTCAAAAATGGCACCGACGGTACGATTAAAGTGGCTATCGATGCCATTAATGCCGCCGGTGCGCCGCACTGCTTCCTGTCCGTAACGAAATGGGGGCATTCGGCGATTGTGAATACCAGCGGTAACGGCGATTGCCATATCATTCTGCGCGGCGGTAAAGAGCCTAACTACAGCGCGAAGCACGTTGCTGAAGTGAAAGAAGGGCTGAACAAAGCAGGCCTGCCAGCACAGGTGATGATCGATTTCAGCCATGCTAACTCGTCCAAACAATTCAAAAAGCAGATGGATGTTTGTGCTGACGTTTGCCAGCAGATTGCCGGTGGCGAAAAGGCCATTATTGGCGTGATGGTGGAAAGCCATCTGGTGGAAGGCAATCAGAGCCTCGAGAGCGGGGAGCCGCTGGCCTACGGTAAGAGCATCACCGATGCCTGCATCGGCTGGGAAGATACCGATGCTCTGTTACGTCAACTGGCGAATGCAGTAAAAGCGCGTCGCGGGTAAGGTTTAATTGTCGGATGCGCCGTCAGAGTGGCGTATCCGATGAATCACCACAGGCCTGATAAGTCGCGCAGCGTCGCATCAGGCAATGTGCTCCATTGTTAGCAACAAAAATGCCGACTCACTTGCAGTCGGCTTTCTCATTTTAAACGAATGACGTTTACTTCGCTTTACCCTGGTTTGCAACCGCCGCTGCTTTCGCTGCGATCTCGTCAGCATTACCCAGATAATAGCGTTTCAGCGGTTTGAAATTCTCGTCGAACTCATACACCAGCGGCACGCCAGTCGGGATATTAAGCTCAAGAATCTCTTCTTCGCTCATGTTATCAAGATATTTCACCAGCGCACGTAAAGAGTTACCGTGTGCAGCGATGATCACGCGCTCACCGCTCTTCATACGCGGCAGAATAGTTTCATTCCAGTAAGGGATCACGCGGTCAATGGTCAGCGCCAGGCTTTCCGTCAGCGGCAGTTCTTTTTCGCTCAGTTTCGCGTAACGCGGATCGTGACCCGGATAACGCTCATCATCTTTAGTCAGTTCCGGCGGAGTCACTGCAAAACCACGACGCCACTGTTTCACCTGCTCGTCGCCATACTTTTCAGCAGTTTCCGCTTTGTTCAGACCCTGCAACGCACCGTAGTGACGTTCGTTCAGTTTCCAGGATTTCTCAACGGGCAGCCATGCCTGATCCAGTTCGTCCAGCACATTCCACAGGGTATGGATAGCGCGTTTCAGCACAGAGGTGTAAGCAAAGTCAAAGCTGTAACCTTCCTCTTTCAGCAGCTTACCTGCTGCTTTTGCTTCGCTTACGCCTTTCTCAGACAGATCCACGTCGTACCAACCGGTGAAACGGTTTTCTTTGTTCCACTGACTTTCGCCATGACGAACCAGAACCAGCTTAGTTACAGCCATATACTTACTCCTCAAATCACTTTTTAATGATAATAATTCTCATTATATTGCCGTGACGAAGCAACAGCAATGCTTACGCATAACCATAGCGAAAATAGTGTCGCAGTGTAAGGTTGTTGTGAATATTGAGTTGCAAATATGTCGGTGTTTGCTGGTGATTTGAGCAATATAAGGATAAAGCCCTCATTACGAGGGCTTCAGGTGCTACTCAGCAATAAACTGATATTCCGTCAGGCTGGAATACTCTTCGCCAGGACGCAGGAAGCAGTCCGGTTGCGGCCATTCAGGGTGGTTTGGGCTGTCCGGCAGAAACTCGCTTTCCAGTGCCAGGCCTTGCCAGTCGGCGTAAGGTTCAGTTCCTCTTGATGGCGTGCCGCCGAGGAAGTTGCCGGAGTAGAATTGCAGAGCCGGAGCGGTGGTGTAGACCTTCAGCTGCAATTTTTCATCTGCTGACCAGACATGCGCCGCCACTTTCTTGCCATCGCCTTTGGCCTGTAACAAGAATGCGTGATCGTAACCTTTCACTTTGCGCTGATCGTCGTCGGCAAGAAACTCACTGGCGATGATTTTGGCGCTACGGAAATCAAAAGACGTTCCGGCGACAGATTTCAGGCCGTCGTGCGGAATGCCGCCTTCATCAACCGGCAGATATTCGTCCGCCAGAATCTGCAACTTGTGATTGCGCACGTCAGACTGCTCGCCGTCAAGATTGAAATAGACGTGATTAGTCATATTCACCGGGCAAGGTTTATCAACTGTGGCGCGATAAGTAATAGAGATACGGTTATCGTCGGTCAGACGATATTGCACCGTCGCGCCGAGATTACCCGGGAAGCCCTGATCGCCATCATCTGAACTCAGGGCAAACAGCACCTGACGATCGTTCTGGTTCACAATCTGCCAGCGACGTTTGTCGAACCCTTCCGGGCCGCCGTGCAGCTGGTTAACGCCCTGACTTGGCGAAAGCGTCACGGTTTCACCGTCAAAGGTATAACGGCTATTGGCGATGCGGTTGGCATAACGACCAATAGAGGCCCCCAGAAACGCAGCCTGATCCTGATAGCATTCCGGGCTGGCACAGCCGAGCAGCGCCTCGCGGACGCTGCCATCGGAAAGCGGAATACGGGCGGAAAGTAAAGTCGCACCCCAGTCCATCAGCGTGACTACCATCCCTGCGTTGTTACGCAAAGTTAACAGTCGGTACGGCTGACCATCGGGTGCCAGTGCGGGAGTTTCGTTCAGCACTGTCCTGCTCCTTGTGATGGTTTACAAACGTAAAAAGTCTCTTTAATACCTGTTTTTGCTTCATATTGTTCAGCGACAGCTTGCTGTACGGCAGGCACCAGCTCTTCCGGGATCAGCGCGACGATACAGCCGCCAAATCCGCCGCCGGTCATGCGTACGCCACCTTTGTCGCCAATCACAGCTTTGACGATTTCTACCAGAGTGTCAATTTGCGGCACGGTGATTTCGAAATCATCGCGCATAGAGGCATGAGATTCCGCCATCAACTCGCCCATACGTTTCAGGTCGCCTTGCTCCAGCGCGCTGGCAGCTTCAACGGTGCGGGCGTTTTCAGTCAGGATATGCCGCACGCGTTTCGCCACGATTGGGTCCAGCTCATGTGCAACAGCGTTGAACTCTTCAATGGTGACATCGCGCAGAGCTGGCTGCTGGAAGAAACGCGCACCGGTTTCGCACTGTTCACGACGGGTGTTGTATTCGCTGCCAACCAGGGTACGTTTGAAGTTACTGTTGATGATGACGACAGCCACACCTTTCGGCATGGAAACTGCTTTAGTCCCCAGTGAGCGGCAGTCAATCAGCAAGGCATGATCTTTCTTGCCGAGTGCGGAAATTAGCTGATCCATGATCCCGCAGTTACAGCCAACAAACTGGTTTTCTGCTTCCTGACCGTTAAGCGCGATTTGTGCGCCGTCCAGCGGCAGATGATATAGCTGCTGCAATACGGTTCCGACCGCGACTTCCAGTGAAGCGGAAGAACTTAACCCGGCACCCTGCGGCACATTGCCGCTGATCACCATGTCCACGCCGCCGAAGCTGTTGTTACGCAGTTGCAGATGTTTCACCACGCCACGAACGTAGTTCGCCCATTGATAGTTTTCATGCGCGACAATGGGCGCATCGAGGGAAAACTCGTCGAGCTGATTTTCATAATCGGCTGCCATTACGCGAACTTTACGGTCATCGCGTGGCGCACAGCTGATCACGGTTTGATAATCAATCGCGCAGGGCAGAACGAAACCGTCGTTGTAGTCCGTGTGTTCACCAATCAAATTCACGCGGCCAGGCGCCTGAATGGTGTGAGTGGCAGGGTAGCCAAATGCGTTGGCAAACAGAGATTGTGTTTTTTCTTTCAGACTCATTTCTTACACTCCGGATTCGCGAAAATGGATATCGCTGACTGCGCGCAAACGCTCTGCTGCCTGTTCTGCGGTCAGGTCTCGCTGGGTCTCTGCCAGCATTTCATAACCAACCATAAATTTACGTACGGTGGCGGAGCGCAGCAGAGGCGGATAAAAGTGCGCGTGCAGCTGCCAGTGTTGATTCTCTTCGCCATTAAATGGTGCGCCGTGCCAGCCCATAGAGTAGGGGAAGGAGCACTGGAAGAGGTTGTCATAACGACTGGTCAGCTTTTTCAACGCCAGCGCCAAATCGCTGCGCTGGGCGTCGGTCAAATCGGTGATCCGCAAAACGTGGGCTTTGGGCAGCAGTAGCGTTTCGAACGGCCAGGCAGCCCAGTAAGGCACAACGGCTAACCAGTGTTCGGTTTCGACAACGGTACGGCTACCGTCTGCCAGCTCGCGCTGAACATAATCCACCAGCATTGGTGATTTCTGTTCGGCAAAATATTCTTTTTGCAGGCGGTCTTCGCGCTCAGCTTCGTTAGGCAGGAAGCTATTTGCCCAAATCTGTCCGTGCGGATGCGGGTTAGAGCAGCCCATCGCCGCACCTTTGTTTTCAAAGACCTGCACCCACGGGTACGTTTTTCCCAGCTCTGCGGTTTGCTCCTGCCAGGTTTTGACGATTTCCGTCAATGCCGCAACGCTCAGTTCTGGCAACGTTTTACTGTGATCCGGTGAAAAGCAGATCACCCGGCTGGTACCGCGCGCGCTCTGGCAACGCATCAAAGGATCGTTGCTTTCTGGCGCATCTGGCGTGTCAGACATCAAGGCCGCAAAATCATTAGTGAAAACGTAAGTCCCGGTGTAATCGGGGTTTTTATCGCCTGTCACCCGCACATTACCTGCGCAGAGGAAGCAATCTGGATCGTGCGCAGGTAACACCTGTTTGGCTGGCGTTTCCTGCGCCCCCTGCCAGGGGCGCTTAGCGCGGTGCGGTGAAACCAGAATCCATTGCCCGGTGAGCGGGTTGTAGCGGCGATGTGGATGATCAACGGGATTAAATTGCGTCATGGTCGTTCCTTAATCGGGATATCCCTGTGGATGGCGTGACTGCCAGTGCCAGGTGTCCTGCGCCATTTCATCGAGTGTGCGCGTTACGCGCCAGTTCAGTTCGCGATCGGCTTTGCTGGCGTCCGCCCAGTAGGCCGGAAGGTCGCCCTCGCGACGCGGTGCAAAATGATAGTTAACCGGTTTGCCGCAGGCTTTGCTGAAGGCATTAACCACGTCCAGCACGCTGCTGCCTACGCCAGCGCCGAGGTTGTAGATGTGTACGCCTGGCTTGTTCGCCAGTTTTTCCATCGCCACGACGTGACCGTCCGCCAGATCCATTACGTGGATGTAATCGCGTACGCCAGTACCATCTTCGGTCGGATAATCGTTACCAAAAATCGCCAGCGAGTCGCGACGGCCTACAGCAACCTGGGCGATGTATGGCATCAGGTTATTCGGAATGCCTTGCGGATCTTCACCCATATCGCCCGACGGATGCGCGCCAACCGGGTTGAAGTAGCGCAGCAGGGCAATGCTCCAGTCCGGCTGGGCTTTTTGCAGGTCGGTGAGGATCTGTTCCACCATCAATTTGCTTTTGCCATAAGGGCTTTGCGGTGTGCCGGTCGGGAAGCTTTCAACGTATGGAATTTTGGGCTGATCGCCATAAACGGTGGCGGAGGAGCTAAAAATAAAGTTTTTGACGTTAGCGGCGCGCATGGCGCTAATCAGGCGCAGAGTGCCGTTGACATTGTTGTCGTAATATTCCAGCGGTTTTTGTACCGATTCGCCGACGGCTTTCAGCCCGGCGAAGTGGATCACGGTGTCGATAGCGTGATCGTGCAGTATCTCGGTCATCAACGCTTCGTTACGAATATCGCCTTCAACAAACGTTGGATGTTTGCCGCCTAAACGCTCGATAACAGGCAGTACGCTGCGCTTACTGTTACAGAGGTTATCAAGAATGATGACATCATGACCGTTTTGCAGTAATTGCACGCAGGTATGACTTCCAATGTAACCGCTACCACCGGTAACCAGAACTCTCATAATTCGCTCCATTAGGCTTATGGTATGAAATAACCATAGCATAACAAAGATGCGAAAAGTGTGACATGGAATAAATTAGTGGAATCGTTTACACAAGAATTTAGCCGTTTTTTATATGCGATTAAGTGATTATAAAACAGAGGATTTATGAATGATTGCGCTTTTTATCTGAAAAAAAAGACGCGGTTTCATGCCTTGATGCGTCGAACTGTAGGCCGGAGAGGGGGCTTACGCCACATCCGGCACAGTCAGCATTACCAACTCAGTTTATTTTTGTCAGCGCATAGCGATAAAGGTCACCGTCCGACACGAACTCAAGGCGATGGGTAATACAGGCAGGCGCATCTTCAGCGTGGTGCGAAACAAACAACAATTGCGTTTCACCTTCGCTAATCAGCACATCAACAAAACGGCGGATAAGTTGGCGATTGAGCGGATCAAGCCCCTGTAGTGGTTCATCGAGAATAAGCAACGTCGGATGTTTCACCAGTGCGCGGACGATCAGCGCCAGACGCTGCTGTCCCCAGGAAAGACTATGGAAAGGAGCGTCAGCCGTGCGTTTATCAATGCCGAGAATATCCAGCCACTGCTGCACCAGTTTTTGCTGGCGATCCGAAACGGCCTGATAAATGCCAATCGAATCAAAATAGCCAGAAAGAATCACATTACGCACAGTAGTACTGACCCGGTAATCCAGATGCAAACTACTGCTGACGTAACCGATATGCTTCTTGATATCCCAGATGGTTTCGCCGCTGCCACGACGTCGTCCGAAAAGCGTCAAATCGTTGCTGTAACCTTGCGGATGATCGCCAGTAATCAGGCTTAATAACGTCGATTTTCCCGCGCCATTTGGCCCGACAATTTGCCAGTGTTCACCTGGATTCACCTGCCAGCTAAGGTTATTAAGAATGGGGCGATCGTTATAAGAAACCACGCCATTGTTCAGCACAATGCGCGGTTCGTTGACGGGTAAGGCGTGACGTGCTGAAGGTTCATCCGGCTCCGGCAGTTGCACACCTTCAAGCTGTTCGCTATGCGCCAGTTGCGCGACGAGTGCTTGCTGGAGCAGTTCCTCTTTAGCGCCCGTTTCCGCTAACGTACAATCCGCCAGCACGCCAGCAAACTGGACAAATTCCGGGATCTCATCGAAGCGATTGAGCACCAGTACCAAAGTAATACCGGACTGATGTAACGAGGCGAGTAGCTCAGCCAGCTGCTGACGTGAGGCAACATCCAGGCCATCGAACGGCTCATCAAGAATCAACAAGTCAGGCTCCGACATCAGCGCCTGACACAGCAGGGTTTTTCGCGTCTCGCCAGTGGAAAGGTATTTAAAGCGTCGGTCGAGGAGGGCGGTAATACCGAACTGCTGCGCCAGTTGCATGCAACGCGGTGCATCCTTTACTTCATCCTGAATAATCTCAGCCGTAGTGCGTCCGGTGTCATCTTCGCCAGGGCCGAGCATATCGGTGTTATTCCGCTGCCATTCGTCGCTGACGAGTTTTTGCAATTGCTCGAAGGAGAGACGAGTGATGTGGGAAAACTGGCTTTGCCGTTCACCTTTCAAAAGCGGAAGTTCCCCCGCCAGCGCGCGGGCCAGCGCCGATTTCCCGCTTCCATTCGAACCGACAAACGCCCAACTATCACCCGCGTTTAACGTTAGCTGAGGCAATTGCAGCGTTTTTGTGTCGCTAAGACGAAACGTGCCTTGCAAAATTTGCAACGATGACATTTTATATCCCATTTTGTGCAGCGATTACTGACAGGGATACGTGTTTCATAACAAATTGTCAACACGCTTAGCACAGCGTGGCGATAATCACGCTGTCGGCATTAAAGTAGGCCGTGACATTCTGCCCTTGCTGAAGAGAAGTCGCTTCATTTACCGGCACTGTGGCGCACAGTGTTTGCCCGTCGGGTAGCGCCATTAATACTTCGCACTGCTCTGCGCCGCGCTCAATATGACTAATAATACCCGGTAATTGGTTGTCAGCGTTTTGCGCGACCGCCTCGTCCTGAGTAATACCTACCCACGGCGCTTTTAGCAATATCAACACTTCTTTGCCTTCATCCAGCCCCAGACGCGCGCCGCTTTGTGCGGTAATTGCGACTTTCAGGCGTGTTTTTCCGTCAGCCAGTAAGACATCAACATGCTGTTGAACGTCATCATGATCGCGGGCGGTGATGGTGCCGAACCACTGGTTACGGGCGCTGGTTTGCAGTGAAAAACGTGAGATCGCGGCCAGCAGGCTGTTCAGCGGCAGGGCGTCATCGTCACTTAACACATCAAAGGCTTTTTGCTGGATTTGCGCCAGTAAGTCATAGAGCTGAATCAGTCGCTGACCATAGCGGGTCAGTACTGCGCCGCCGCCACCTTTACCGCCTGTTGCGCGCTCGACCAGAATATGCTCACTTAACTGATTCATCTCGTTAATGGCATCCCAGGCGCTTTTATAGCTGATACCGGCATCTTTCGCTCCCTGGCTAATGGAACCGGAAAGCGCAATGTGTTTTAGTAGCGAAATCCGGCGCGGGTCGGCGAATAATTTTTGTTGGAGCTTAAGGGTGAGAAGGATTTCGGCCTGCATAACAATGTCCTGGCAAAAGTCTTATTGTGACGGAAAACGAACGCCACGCAAAGCTGACCGCACAAAAGGGGAGTGCTTTTCTGTGCTTAGCGGTTAGAATAGTCTCATGACTATATCTGGAGTTGACCATGTTAGAGTTATTAAAAAGTCTGGTATTCGCCGTAATCATGGTACCTGTCGTGATGGCCATCATCCTGGGTCTGATTTACGGTCTTGGTGAAGTATTCAACATCTTTTCTGGTGTTGGTAAAAAAGACCAGCCCGGACAAAATCATTGATTCCCTGAATGCCCGCTTAGTCGGGCATTTTCTTTTTCTCAACTTCCTGCTTTTCCTGCCGATATTTTTTCTTATCTACCTCACAAAGGTTAGCAATAACTGCTGGGAAAATTCTGAGCTAGCCGTTATATTGTCGCCTACATAACGTTACATTAAGGGGTTACCAATGGCTCGTAAATGGTTGAACTTGTTTGCCGGGGCGGCACTCTCTTTCGCTGTTGCTGGCAATACACTGGCAGATGAAGGGAAAATCACGGTGTTCGCCGCCGCATCACTGACTAACGCAATGCAGGACATTGCTACGCAGTATAAAAAAGAAAAAGGCGTGGATGTGGTTTCTTCTTTCGCTTCGTCATCTACTCTCGCCCGTCAGATTGAAGCGGGTGCGCCTGCGGATCTGTTTATTTCTGCCGATCAGAAATGGATGGATTATGCGGTTGATAAAAAAGCGATCGATACTGCTACGCGTCAGACACTGCTCGGCAATAGCCTGGTCGTTGTAGCACCGAAAGCCAGCGAGCAGAAAGATTTCACCATCGACAGCAAAACCAACTGGACTTCGCTGCTGAATGGCGGTCGTCTGGCGGTTGGCGATCCGGAACATGTTCCCGCTGGCATTTATGCAAAAGAAGCACTGCAAAAACTGGGCGCATGGGATACGCTCTCTCCGAAACTGGCTCCGGCGGAAGATGTTCGTGGCGCGCTGGCGTTGGTCGAACGCAATGAAGCGCCGCTGGGCATAGTTTACGGTTCTGACGCAGTTGCCAGCAAAGGGGTAAAAGTGGTCGCCACCTTCCCGGAAGATTCGCATAAAAAAGTGGAATACCCGGTTGCTGTTGTGGAAGGGCATAACAATGCGACAGTGAAAGCATTTTATGATTATTTGAAAGGGCCGCAGGCTGCGGAAATCTTTAAACGTTACGGATTTACAACCAAGTAATGATACTGACCGATCCAGAATGGCAGGCAGTTTTATTAAGCCTGAAAGTTTCTTCCCTGGCTGTGCTGTTTAGCCTGCCGTTTGGGATCTTTTTTGCCTGGTTACTGGTGCGTTGCACGTTTCCGGGCAAAGCTCTGCTCGACAGCGTACTGCATCTACCGCTGGTGTTACCGCCCGTGGTCGTCGGTTACTTATTATTAGTTTCGATGGGACGGCGCGGGTTTATCGGTGAACGTCTGTATGACTGGTTTGGCATTACCTTCGCCTTTAGCTGGCGCGGCGCGGTTCTCGCTGCCGCCGTCATGTCGTTTCCGCTGATGGTGCGGGCAATTCGTCTGGCGCTGGAAGGGGTTGATGTCAAACTGGAACAGGCCGCAAGAACACTGGGGGCCGGGCGCTGGCGCGTTTTCTTTACTATCACGATACCGCTGACCTTACCGGGAATTATTGTTGGTACGGTACTGGCTTTTGCTCGTTCTCTCGGTGAATTTGGCGCAACCATCACCTTTGTGTCGAACATTCCTGGTGAAACGCGAACCATTCCTTCTGCCATGTATACCCTGATTCAGACCCCCGGCGGGGAAAGTGGCGCAGCGAGACTGTGCATTATTTCTATTGCGCTGGCGATGATCTCCCTGTTGATTTCAGAATGGCTGGCCAGAATCAGCCGTGAACGGGCGGGGCGCTAATCATGCTGGAACTGAATTTTTCCCAGACGTTGGGCAACCATTGCCTGACTATTAATGAAACGCTGCCCGCCAATGGCATCACTGCTATCTTTGGCGTCTCCGGTGCCGGAAAAACTTCGCTGATTAACGCCATCAGTGGACTGACGCGCCCGCAAAAAGGGAGGATTGTCCTCAATGGTCGGGTACTAAATGATGCCGAAAAAGGTATCTGCCTGACGCCAGAAAAGCGTCGCGTTGGCTATGTTTTTCAGGATGCGCGGCTGTTTCCGCATTACAAAGTGCGTGGCAATCTGCGCTACGGCATGGCGAAAAGCATGGTCGATCAGTTCGATAAGCTGGTGGCGCTTTTAGGCATTGAACCGTTGCTTGACCGTTTACCAGGCAGCCTGTCCGGAGGCGAAAAACAGCGCGTAGCGATTGGGCGGGCTTTGCTGACGGCACCAGAATTGCTGTTGCTGGATGAACCGCTGGCGTCACTGGATATTCCGCGTAAACGCGAACTGTTGCCTTATCTGCAACGTCTGACGCGGGAAATCAACATCCCGATGTTGTATGTCAGCCATTCGCTGGATGAGATCCTCCATTTGGCAGACAGAGTGATGGTACTGGAAAACGGTCAGGTGAAAGCCTTTGGCGCACTGGAAGAAGTCTGGGGTAGTAGCGTGATGAATCCGTGGCTGCCGAAAGAGCAACAAAGTAGCATTCTGAAAGTGACGGTGCTTGAGCATCATCCGCATTACGCGATGACTGCGCTGGCGCTGGGCGATCAGCATTTGTGGGTCAATAAGCTGGACGAACCGCTGCAAGCTGCGCTACGTATCCGCATTCAGGCTTCAGATGTTTCTCTGGTTTTACAACCGCCGCAGCAAACCAGCATTCGTAACGTATTGCGGGCAAAAGTTGTTAATAGTTATGACGACAACGGCCAGGTGGAAGTGGAGCTGGAAGTCGGCGGTAAAACGCTGTGGGCGCGTATCAGCCCGTGGGCCAGGGATGAACTGGCGATCAAACCTGGCCTGTGGCTGTACGCGCAAATTAAAAGTGTGTCGATAACCGCCTGATTAAATCAGGTGGCTATAAATGAACTGGGCAATGCTGTCGGTGGTGTTATCACCAATCACAATGTTGGCGCGCGCTTTTACCGCGTCATCGGCGTTGCCCATCGCCACGCCTGTACCAGCGGCTTCCAGCATACTGATATCATTAAAGTTATCGCCGAATGCCACGACGTTTTCCATCGACCAACCTTGCGCCTCAACCCATTTCGTCAAACGTTTACCTTTGCTGTTGCCGCCGCGTGCAATATCAACCTGATCGTGCCAGGACCATTCACACTCCAGTCCCAGTTCATGTTCGACATGCTTACCAAAATGCTGCAATTGCGGCAGGTCATCGTGCGTCAGGGCGAACTTCCATACGGCGTTAACTTGTTGCGCCGTTTCAGCCAGAGAAGCGACTTGTGTGAAAGTCGGACGCTGTTCCGGCGGCAGGGTTTGCGCCCAGTTAGACGTGCGAATGACATGCCCGGTCGGGTGCTCATAGACCATTGCATCATCGACATACATCAGACCGTGAATGTGGTGTTCATTCAGCATCTCAATGAGTTGCAGGGCTTTATTAACGGGCATTGGGTCCGCTTCCAGCACGGTTTTTGCATGATAATCATACAAATAGGTGCCATTACAGCAAATAGCAGGTGTATCCAGCGCCAGCGCCTGATAAAAAGGATGAATAGCGACGTGATGGCGACCTGTGACGATGATTAATTGATAGCCTGCTTCGCGAGCGCGGGCCAGGGCTTCTATCGATGAAGGAAGCAGGGTCTTTTTCGGGGTCAATAAGGTGCCGTCTAAGTCGAGAGCAATCACGCGTGTGGTCATGGCGTATTCCAGATTAAGGTTAAGAATTTTCGTCTGCGCGAATGGTACACCGATACCACTATCGGACAAAATTCTGCGTTTTAATTCAGCATTCACCGCCAAAAGCGACTAATTTTAGCTGTTACAGTCAGTTGCTAAATGCAAAGGAGCATTCATGAAGCAAACAGTTTATATCGCCAGCCCTGAGAGCCAGCAAATTCATGTCTGGAACCTGAATCATGAAGGCGCACTGACGCTGACACAGGTTGTCGATGTGCCGGGGCAGGTGCAGCCGATGGTGGTCAGCCCGGACAAACGTTATCTCTATGTTGGTGTTCGCCCTGAGTTTCGCGTCCTGGCGTATCGTATTGCCCCGGACGATGGCGCACTGACCTTTGCCGCAGAGTCTGCGCTGCCGGGTAGTCCGACGCATATTTCCACCGATCACCAGGGGCAGTTTGTCTTTGTAGGTTCTTACAATGCGGGTAACGTGAGCGTAACGCGTCTGGAAGATGGCCTGCCAGTGGGCGTCGTCGATGTGGTCGAGGGGCTGGACGGTTGCCATTCCGCCAATATCTCACCGGACAACCGTACGCTGTGGGTTCCGGCATTAAAGCAGGATCGCATTTGCCTGTTTACGGTCAGCGATGATGGTCATCTCGTGGCGCAGGACCCTGCGGAAGTGACCACCGTTGAAGGGGCCGGCCCGCGTCATATGGTATTCCATCCAAACGAACAATATGCGTATTGCGTCAATGAGTTAAACAGCTCAGTGGATGTCTGGGAACTGAAAGATCCGCACGGTAATATCGAATGTGTCCAGACGCTGGATATGATGCCGGAAAACTTCTCCGACACCCGTTGGGCGGCTGATATTCATATCACCCCGGATGGTCGCCATTTATACGCCTGCGACCGTACCGCCAGCCTGATTACCGTTTTCAGCGTTTCGGAAGATGGCAGCGTGTTGAGTAAAGAAGGCTTCCAGCCAACGGAAACCCAGCCGCGCGGCTTCAATGTTGATCACAGCGGCAAGTATCTGATTGCCGCCGGGCAAAAATCTCACCACATCTCGGTATACGAAATTGTTGGCGAGCAGGGACTACTGCATGAAAAAGGCCGTTATGCGGTCGGGCAGGGACCAATGTGGGTGGTGGTTAACGCACACTAACCGCTGATTTAACCGGCGCAGTCTCTCCTGCGCCGGTGTATTAACCTATCTCCTGTAACGCATGTCTCTGGCGTTCGACGATATTGGTCCACAAATTGTCTTTATCGTCAGTCCACAAATTAATCAGCAAGGCAAAAAAGCGTTCAGCTGCCGGAGAAAGCACGGCATCTTTGCGGCGAATAATCCCCAATGTCCGACGTATAACGGGTTCCACCAGTGGGATACCAATAATCGAAGAATAGGGCGCATGGGGCATTGCCAGGCCAGGAAGCGCCGAAATCCCCAGTCCCGCCTCTACCAGTCCTAATGACGTCGAAAGATGACGCACTTCGTAAAACCAGTCCAGCTTCCAGGGCTTGTCGGCTAGCTGTTGTTCTATCAACAATCGGTTGCCGCTGGAGGAACGTACGCCAATCATTTTGTAACCCACTAACTCCTGCCATTCTACAAGCTGCTTTTTGGCCAATGGATGGTCACGCCGACAGGCCAGCACGAATGGCTCGTTGACCAGTGGGGTAAAATCAATGGATGAATTTGTGACGTTGTTCATGTTTATGCCAAAGTCTGATTCGTTACACAGCACCGATTCCATGCAATTATTCGTGCCTTGTTCCAGAATCCGCACTTTAATATTGGGATACAGCTCATTAAATTTACCGATTGCCAGCGGTAAAAAATAAAATACTGCGGTCGGAATACACGCTAACGTCACCATACCACGATGATAAGCATTCATATCACGAATATTAAAAAGCGTTTCATCGAATTTCTTTATTAATTCCCGCGCCTCCGGGAGCAACCTTTTTCCTGCTTTTGTTAACGTAACCTTGCGAGTTGTACGCTCAAATAGTTGAATATGTAAATCTTCCTCCATCTTTTTTATTCTTCGCGTTAATGCAGGTTGCGTAATATTGAGTAATTTAGCGGCATTGTTAAATGAACTGGACTCTGCCAGTATGACAAATGCCTTCATACTTGATAATTCATGCTTCATTATTACTCCGGAAAATGGAAGCGACGATTTTGGGTGGCTGGCCGTTAAAAATTTTAACTGCATTTAGCCAACTTAAATTAATGAAAAAATGTTATTAATCGTTGAGCTAAAGTCATTAGAGATGCTTTGCCCTTAATGTAACCATATCGCAATAAGTTATGTTTTTAAATTGAGGGCATTATTATGAAAAAAATACCCTGCGTGATGATGCGAGGTGGAACCTCGAGGGGCGCGTTCTTGTTAGCGGAACATTTACCCGAAGATCAAACGCAGCGCGATAAAATATTGATGGCAATTATGGGTTCCGGTAATGATCTGGAAATTGACGGTATTGGCGGCGGTAATCCGCTGACCAGTAAAGTCGCCATTATTAGCCGTTCCAGCGATCCGCGTGCTGATGTCGATTATCTGTTTGCTCAAGTTATTGTCCATGAGCAACGTGTCGATACCACGCCTAACTGCGGCAATATGCTGTCTGGTGTTGGGGCATTCGCCATTGAAAATGGTTTGATTGCAGCGACTTCACCAGTTACCCGCGTACGTATCCGCAACGTCAATACTGGTACGTTCATCGAAGCTGATGTGCAAACGCCAAATGGTGTTGTCGAGTACGAGGGTAGCGCCAGAATTGACGGCGTACCGGGTACTGCCGCACCGGTTGCGCTCACTTTCCTGAATGCCGCCGGAACCAAAACCGGAAAAGTCTTCCCGACTGATAATCAGATTGATTATTTTGACGATGTCCCGGTGACCTGTATCGATATGGCGATGCCAGTTGTCATTATTCCTGCTGAATATCTGGGAAAAACAGGCTATGAATTACCGACGGAGTTGGATGCCGACAAAGCATTATTAGCTCGCATTGAATCTATCCGTCTACAAGCGGGTAAAGCAATGGGCTTAGGCGATGTCAGTAATATGGTTATCCCTAAACCTGTGCTTATTTCTCCAGCGCAGAAAGGCGGGGCAATTAATGTGCGTTATTTTATGCCACATTCTTGCCATCGCGCGCTGGCGATAACCGGTGCTATTGCTATTTCCAGTAGTTGTGCATTGGAAGGCACCGTCACCCGACAAATCGTCCCTTCTGTAGGATATGGCAATATCAATATTGAACACCCCAGTGGTGCGCTCGACGTTCATTTAAGTAATGAAGGTCAGGATGCCACGACGTTACGCGCATCTGTTATTCGGACGACCAGAAAAATATTTTCCGGTGAAGTTTATCTTCCCTGAAAAAATTCGTTGTCAGGATAAGGACAATCAATAAAGGACTTCTGTATGAGTCATACAGAAAGAACAGGATTTTAAATGAATAAGAAATCGTTATGGAAGCTAATTCTGATATTAGCGATCCCATGTATTATTGGCTTTATGCCAGCTCCGGCAGGATTAAGCGAACTGGCGTGGGTGCTTTTTGGTATTTACCTGGCGGCCATTGTGGGGCTGGTTATCAAGCCTTTCCCGGAACCTGTCGTACTGTTAATTGCCGTTGCTGCCTCCATGGTGGTGGTCGGTAACTTATCCGACGGTGCGTTTAAAACCACCGCCGTATTAAGCGGTTACTCTTCAGGTACCACCTGGCTGGTGTTCTCGGCGTTTACCTTAAGCGCCGCATTTGTGACCACCGGCTTAGGTAAACGTATTGCCTATTTGCTGATTGGTAAAATTGGTAGCACTACCCTGGGTCTGGGTTACGTTACGGTATTTCTCGATCTGGTACTGGCTCCGGCAACACCGTCTAACACCGCGCGTGCGGGCGGCATTGTGTTACCGATCATCAACAGCGTGGCGGTGGCTTTGGGGTCAGAACCTGAAAAAAGCCCGCGTCGTGTCGGACATTACCTGATGATGTCCATTTACATGGTCACCAAAACCACCAGCTATATGTTCTTTACCGCAATGGCGGGGAACATTCTGGCGCTGAAAATGATCAACGACATTCTGCACCTGCAAATTAGCTGGGGTGGATGGGCGCTGGCCGCTGGATTGCCGGGTATCATTATGCTGCTGGTCACCCCGCTGGTGATTTATACCATGTATCCGCCAGAAATTAAGAAGGTGGATAATAAAACCATCGCTAAAGCGGGCCTTGCCGAACTGGGACCGATGAAAATCCGCGAAAAAATGCTGCTCGGTGTCTTTGTGCTGGCGCTGCTGGGCTGGATTTTCAGTAAGTCTCTGGGGGTTGATGAATCCACCGTGGCAATCGTTGTTATGGCGACCATGCTGCTGCTGGGTATCGTTACCTGGGAAGACGTGGTTAAAAATAAAGGCGGCTGGAATACCTTAATCTGGTACGGCGGTATTATCGGATTAAGCTCCTTATTATCGAAAGTTAAATTCTTCGAATGGTTAGCTGAAGTCTTTAAAAATAACCTGGCATTTGATGGTCACGGTAACGTTGCTTTCTTCGTTATTATTTTCCTCAGCATTATCGTGCGTTATTTCTTCGCTTCCGGTAGTGCCTATATCGTTGCTATGTTACCGGTATTTGCCATGCTGGCGAACGTCTCCGGCGCACCGTTAATGTTAACCGCGCTGGCACTGTTGTTCTCCAACTCCTATGGCGGCATGGTTACTCACTATGGCGGCGCGGCAGGTCCGGTCATCTTTGGCGTGGGTTATAACGATATTAAATCCTGGTGGTTGGTCGGTGCGGTACTGACGATATTAACCTTCCTGGTGCATATCACCCTCGGCGTGTGGTGGTGGAATATGCTGATCGGCTGGAACATGCTGTAAATATACTCGTCATACTTCAAGTTGCATGTGCTGCGTTTGCGTTCGCTCACCCCAGTCACTTACTTATGTAAGCTCCTGGGGATTCACTCACTTGTCGCCTTCCTGCAACTCGAATTATTTAGAGTATATCCATTTATTATCTTTCTGCGCACTTCACGGTGCGCAGATATCTGGAGCATTTGATGATCAAGTTATCTGAAAAAGGCGTGTTTCTCGCCAGTAATAACGAAATAATTGCCGAAGAACATTTCACCGGCGAAATTAAAAAAGAAGAAGCCAAAAAAGGCACTATTGCCTGGTCTATTCTCTCTTCTCATAATACGTCCGGAAATATGGATAAACTTAAAATTAAGTTTGATTCATTAGCCTCTCACGATATTACCTTTGTTGGTATTGTACAGACCGCTAAAGCGTCCGGAATGGAACGTTTCCCGCTGCCGTATGTGCTGACCAACTGCCATAACTCACTCTGCGCCGTCGGCGGCACCATTAACGGTGATGACCATGTTTTTGGTTTATCGGCGGCCCAGCGTTATGGCGGTATTTTTGTGCCTCCGCACATTGCGGTCATCCATCAATATATGCGTGAGATGATGGCAGGCGGCGGCAAAATGATCCTCGGGTCAGACAGCCACACCCGTTACGGTGCATTAGGGACAATGGCAGTCGGTGAGGGTGGCGGTGAGTTGGTAAAACAGCTGCTTAATGACACCTGGGATATCGACTATCCGGGCGTGGTTGCGGTGCATCTGACCGGAAAACCTGCGCCGTATGTGGGGCCACAGGATGTGGCGCTGGCTATCATTGGCGCGGTGTTCAAAAACGGTTACGTCAAAAACAAAGTCATGGAGTTCGTTGGACCGGGCGTTAGCGCGCTCTCTACCGATTTCCGTAACAGCGTTGACGTGATGACCACGGAAACCACCTGTTTAAGCTCCGTCTGGCAAACTGATGAAGAAGTGCATAACTGGCTGGCGCTGCACGGTCGCGGCCAGGATTACTGCCAGCTTAACCCTCAACCGATGGCGTACTACGATGGCTGCATCAGCGTTGATTTAAGCGCCATCAAACCAATGATTGCGCTGCCGTTCCACCCGAGCAACGTGTATGAAATCGACACACTGAACCAGAACCTGACCGACATTCTGCGTGAGATTGAAATTGAGTCCGAACGCGTGGCGCACGGTAAAGCCAAACTCTCGCTGCTGGATAAAGTGGAAAATGGTCGCCTGAAAGTGCAGCAGGGGATTATCGCGGGCTGTTCTGGCGGTAACTACGAAAACGTCATCGCGGCGGCGAATGCACTGCGCGGTCAATCCTGTGGCAATGACACCTTCTCGCTGGCAGTTTACCCGTCATCACAGCCGGTGTTTATGGATCTCGCCAAAAAAGGTGTGGTAGCAGATTTGATTGGCGCAGGGGCAATCATCAGAACCGCGTTCTGCGGCCCATGCTTTGGCGCGGGCGATACGCCAATCAACAACGGTTTGAGTATTCGCCACACCACGCGTAACTTCCCGAACCGCGAAGGCTCTAAGCCAGCTAATGGGCAGATGTCAGCGGTGGCGTTGATGGACGCTCGTTCTATCGCTGCGACTGCGGCAAACGGTGGCTATTTAACCTCTGCCAGCGAACTTGATTGCTGGGACAACGTGCCGGAGTACGCCTTCGATGTAACGCCGTATAAAAACCGTGTTTATCAGGGCTTTGTGAAAGGGGCAACTCAGCAACCGCTGATTTACGGACCGAACATTAAAGACTGGCCGGAATTGGGTGCGCTGACTGACAATATCGTCCTGAAAGTGTGCTCGAAGATCCTCGACGAAGTGACCACCACCGACGAACTGATTCCTTCCGGTGAAACCTCTTCTTATCGTTCAAATCCGATTGGTCTGGCGGAGTTTACCCTGTCACGCCGCGATCCCGGTTATGTTGGCAGAAGTAAAGCGACTGCTGAGCTGGAAAATCAGCGTCTGGCGGGGAATGTCAGCGAGCTGACAGAGGTGTTTGCGCGCATTAAGCAGATTGCTGGTCAGGAGCATATTGATCCGCTGCAAACTGAAATTGGCAGCATGGTATATGCGGTGAAACCAGGCGATGGTTCTGCGCGTGAACAGGCGGCGAGCTGCCAGCGTGTGATTGGCGGTCTGGCGAATATTGCCGAAGAGTACGCGACTAAACGCTACCGTTCTAACGTCATCAACTGGGGGATGTTACCGCTGCAGATGGCGGAAGTGCCAACCTTTGAAGTGGGGGATTACATTTACATCCCTGGCATTAAAGCGGCGCTGGATAATCCGGGTACGACGTTTAAAGGTTATGTGATCCATGAAGATGCGCCGGTAACGGAAATTACGCTCTATATGGAAAGTCTGACTGCTGAAGAGCGCGAGATTATCAAGGCGGGTAGTTTGATTAACTTCAATAAAAACCGTCAGATGTAAAAAGCGCCATGTGAATGTAGGTCGCATCCGGCACTTATTGTCGGATGCGATGCTTGCGCATCTTATCCGGCCTACAAATCGCATCGAACCGTAGGCCGGATAAGGCGTTTACGCCGCATCCGGCAAATAGTTAATTGCTCTTACTTCTTCGCCTCTGCAACCACTTTACTACCCACGCCGCGGTTATTGTATTCCCACATGCGGTTGTAGTTAGTGTCATTCAGATTGCGCTGTATTTCGTCGTTATCATCTACGCTGCCGGTATTACCCGCAAACGGACGATTAGAGATCACCGCATCGGCCCACGGTTTAGCCGTGTTAAAACCTTCGTTGATGGCGCTATCACGGATCACCACCTGACCGTTGGTATTGGCATCAACATCCAGCGAGCGGCCCAGTTGCGCCACACCATCACCGAAAGCATTGAAACGGCTGTTTACGGCGAGGAAACCGTAGTAAATGTTGGACAGCGTAGCCGGTGCAAACACATACGCTTCTTGCTGAGTACGTGAGTTCACCACGCGGAATTCGGTGTTATCGAACACCACTGCGCCGCGACCAGAAACGATATCCACATCCCCTTCAATGTAGCTGTTGGTCACCAGCGTACGCGGCTGACGGTTGGTTTCCAGACGGTTCTGCACACCGCTGTTGGTGACAAAGAAGGTGTTCTGACGACCGAGAATGTTAACGTTGTTAATCTGTACCTGGTCACCATCAGTACGCAGTGCCACCGCCGGATGGTTACCTGCATCTACGCTATCGCCCAGCGTGTTTTCGATGGTCAGATTTTGCAGTTGCAGGCCATTGTTTTGTGACCAGAAGACCGCAGAGCAGAGAACACCGATACTGTCGCTGCGTTTGCTCTGGCAGCTATCGTACATATACCACGCTGGTTTACCTGGCATATATTTGCCGCGCGGGTTGACGTCGTGACGCCAGTCGGCAGGGCTCATGCCACCATCAAGGGAAAGCCCAATCTTCACATCAATCGGTTTTTCACCTGTACCGTACAGAGTAATTCCACCCGGAGCGGCAGGGACATATACCGTTCCCTGATACTCACCAGGCATCACGGCAATATACTGGCGCTTGTTGGTACGCTTGATAATTGCCGCATCTACCGCCGCCTGAATCGTGGTATGCGTTACACCTTGAGTGCCCGCCGGGCCGACAACAAAGTCAGGTTGCGCAGGCAGGGTAATCGGGGAAGGATTCCACGCTGCAGCACCTGGTGTCAGGGATGCAAAATAGTGTTGAGCATCGAAATTCTGCGCTTCTTTTGCCGACAGAATCGGGCGAGAAGAGGTACCAGGCGCGGTTTGATCAGAAGGACGTTGATCGGGCGGGGTTGAGCTACAGGCGGTCAGCGTCACGCCAAAAGCCAATGCCAGCGCCAGACGGGAAACTGAAAATGTGTTCACAGGTTGCTCCGGGCTATGAAATAGAAAAATGAATCCGTTGAAGCCTGCTTTTTTATACTAAGTTGGCATTATAAAAAAGCATTGCTTATCAATTTGTTGCAACGAACAGGTCACTATCAGTCAAAATAAAATCATTATTTGATTTCAATTTTGTCCCACTCCCTGCCTCTGTCATCACGATACTGTGATGCCATGGTGTCCGACTTATGCCCGAGAAGATGTTGAGCAAACTTATCGCTTATCTGCTTCTCATAGAGTCTTGCAGACAAACTGCGCAACTCGTGAAAGGTAGGCGGATCCCCTTCGAAGGAAAGACCTGATGCTTTTCGTGCGCGCATAAAATACCTTGATACTGTGCCGGATGAAAGCGGTTCGCGACGAGTAGATGCAATTATGGTTTCTCCGCCAAGAATCTCTTTGCATTTATCAAGTGTTTCCTTCATTGATATTCCGAGAGCATCAACATGCAATGCTGTTGGGATGGCAATTTTTACGCCTGTTTTGCTTTGCTCGACATAAAGATATCCATCTACGATATCAGACCACTTCATTTCGCATAAATCACCAACTCGTTGCCCGGTAACAACAGCCAGTTCCATTGCAAGTCTGAGCCAACATGGTGATGATTCTGCTGCTTGATAAATTTTCAGGTATTCGTCAGCCGTAAGTCTTGATCTCCTTACCTCTGATTTTGCTGCGCGAGTGGCAGCGACAGGGTTTGTTGTTATATGGCCTTCAGCTATTGCCTCTCGGAATGCATCGCTCAGTGTTGATCTGATTAACTTGGCTGACGCCGCCTTGCCCTCGTCTATGTATCCATTGAGCATTGCCGCAATTTCTTTTGTGGTGATGTCTTCAAGTGGAGCATCAGGCAGACCCCTCCTTATTGCTTTAATTTTGCTCATGTAATTTATGAGTGTCTTCTGCTTGATTCCTCTGCTGGCCAGGATTTTTTCGTAGCGATCAAGCCATGAATGTAACGTAACGGAATTATCACTGTTGATTCTCGCTGTCAGAGGCTTGTGTTTGTGTCCTGAAAATAACTCAATGTTGGCCTGTATAGCTTCAGTGATTGCGATTCGCCTGTCTCGGCCTAATCCAAACTCTTTACCCGTCCTTGGGTCCCTGTAGCAGTAATATCCATTGTTTCTTATATAAAGGTTAGGGGGTAAATCCCGGCGCTCATGACTTCGCCTTCTTCCCATTTCTGATCCTCTTCAAAAGGCTACCTGTTACTGGTCGATTTAAGTCAACCTTTACCGCTGATTCGTGGAACAGATATTCTCTTCCATCCTTAACCGGAGGAGGGAATATCCTGCATTCGCGCACCCATCGACGAACTGTTTCAAGGCTTCTTGGGCGTCGCTGGCGAGCGTTCCACTCCTGAAGTGTCAAGTACATCGCAAAGTCTCCGCAATTACACGCAAGAAAAAACCGCCATCAGGCGGCTTGGTGTTCTTTCAGTTCTTCAATTCGAATATTGGTTACGTCTGCATGTGCTATCTGCGCCCACAGCATCCAGTGGTCATAGCAGTCGCTGATGTTCTCGGCTTCGATAACTCTGTTGAATGGTTCTCCATTCCATTCACCTGTGACTCGGAAGTGCATTTATCATCTCCATAAAACAAAACCCGCCGTAGCGAGTTCAGATAAAAGAAATCCTCGTCAGTGCGAGGATGCTGTTCATTGCTGCTATACACTTTTTTGCTCTCAACGTAAGCGGTAGCCCATTCTGTTGGGTTGGTGCAGTTGCTTTTAGGAAATGCTATTTACCCCTTAAATGTCGGCTGAAAGAGCTAAAATCCATGCAAAAAATTTACGCAATTTTGTGTATTATTGTGCAGTAAGTAATGAGCTATTTTCTGCGCAAAAAATGGATGGTAAATTTGTCCGGGTCAGGAAAAATTTTATGGGCGCTAAACATGAAAAAAGATTCGTATCCTTATTTGATTTGCATGACAGTTTCAGGGCTGATCTTTATTTTCCTTTTCTTCTGGTGGCGGGCAGATATCTACAGGGTCACGTTTCTTAATCAGAGTATATCCCACTATTACATTCTGTTTAGCATGGGAATAGCTTTTCTGTTATCTCTGTTTTGGGTTAAGAAGGGGATAGTAAAACAAAGCGGCTGGAAGAGTCTGTCAGCATACCTTAAGGTTTATGCAGGGATGTGCATATTTGCTGGATTTTTTCTGATTATACCCCTTACGACACTAACTTATTTTTTGCCTGGAGAGACATCGTCTTATGTTGCACTGTATCGGTATACTTCCGGTAGTTCAAAAAGTTGTTCTGGAGCTGAGGTGGATGACCCCGATCTACATGAGAATATTCGCATTTGCTATCCGTATGGCAATTATGAGTACGATAATATTATCTATGTTGAAAAGAAAATTAATATATTAGGTGCGGTAGTGACATATGCACAGACCGCGCGTGATGATACTGAATGATATAGTATATAGCGGGCAAGTTTTAGTTAATTTATCGAGGTAATATAATTTACCTCGACTCGTTTGTTCTGGTATTAATATTTCGCTTTACGACCGATTTTTATCTGATGATATCATGCGGTTTTCATATACTGACTTACTGTCTTTTCTCCGTTAGCGATTTTCTCCTGCTCAGCGATGATTTTATCTTTGGCTTCTAGTTAATTTCGCTCACTTCGAACCTCTCTGTTTACTGATAAGCTCCAGATCTTGCTGGCAACTGGCACAAGTCCGACAACCCTGAACGGCCAGTCGTCTTCGTTCATCTATCGGATCGCCACACTCACAACAATGAGTGGCAGATATAGCCTGGTGGTTCAGGCGGCGCATTTTTATTGCTGTGTTGCGCTGTAATTCTTCAATTTCTGATGTTGAATCAATTATGTCTGCCATCTTTCATTAATCCCTGAATTGTTGGTTAATACGCTTGAGGGTGAATGCGAATAATAAAAAAGGAGCCTGTAGCTCCCTGATGATTTTGCTTTTCATGTTCACCGTTCCTTAAAGACGCCGTTCAACATGCCGATCGCCAGGCTTAAATGAGTCGGTGTGAATCCCATCAGCGTTACCGTTTCGCGGTGCTTCTTTAGTACGCTACGGCAAATGTCATCGACGTTTTTATCCGGAAACTGCTGTCTGGCTTTTTTGATTTCAGAATTAGCCTGACGGGCAATGCTGCGAAGGGCGTTTTCTTGCTGAGGTGTCATTGAACAAGCCCCATGTCGGCAAGCATAAGCACACAGAATATGAAGCCCGCTGCCAGAAAAATGCATTCAGTGGTTGTCATACCTGGTCTCTCTCATCTGCTTCTGCTTTCGCCACCATCATTTCCAGCTTTTGTGAAAGGGATGCGGCTAACGTATGAAATTCTTCGTCTGTTTCTACTGGTATTGGCACAAACCTGACTCCAATTTGAGCGAGGCTATGTGCCATCTCGATACTCGTTCTTAACTCAACGGGAGATGCTTTGTGCATACAGCTCCCCGTTTATTATTTATCTCCTCAGCCAGCCGCTGTGCTTTCAGGGGATTTCTGATAACAGAAAGGCCGGGAAATACCCAGCCTCGCTTTGTAACGGAGTAGACGAAAGTGATCGCACCTACCCGGATATTATCGTGAGGATGCTTCATCGCCATTGCTCCCCAAATACAAAACCAATTTCAGCCAGTGCCTCGTCCATTTTTTCGATGAACTCCGGCACCATCTCGTCAAAACTCGCCATGTACTTTTCATCCCGCTCAACCACGACATAATGCAGTCCTTCACGCTTCATACGTGGGTCATAGTTGGCAAAGTACCAGGCATCTTTTCGTGTCACCCACATGCTGTACTGCACCTGGGCCATGTAAGCCGACTTTATGGCCTCGAAACCACCGAGCCGGAACTTCATGAAATCCCGGGAGGTAAACGGGCATTTCAGCTCAAGGCCATTGCCGTCACTGCATAAACCATCGGGAGAGCAGGCGGTACGCATACTTTCGTCGCGATAGATGATCGGGGATTCAATAACATTCACGCCGGAAGTGAACTCAAACAGGGTTCTGGCGTCGTTCTCGTACTGTTTTCCCCAGGCCAGTGCTTTAGCGTTAACTTCCGGAGCCACACCGGTGCAAACCTCGGCAAGCAGGGTGTGGAAGTAGGACATTTTCATGTCAGGCCACTTCTTTCCTGAGCGGGGCTTTGCTATCACGTTGTGAACTTCTGAAGCGGTGATGACGCCGAGCCGTAATTTGTGCCATGCATCATCCCCCTGTTCGACAGCTCTCACGTCGATCCCGGTACGCTGCAGGATAATGTCCGGTGTCATGCTGCCACCTTCTGCTCAGTGGCTTTTTGTTTCAGGAATCCAAGAGCTTTCACTGCTTCGGCCTGTGTCAGTTCTGACGATGCACGAATGTCGCGGCGAAATATCTGGGAACAGAGCGGCAATAAGTCGTCATCCCATGTTTTATCCAGGGCGATCAGCAGAGTGTTAATCTCCTGCATGGTTTCATCGTTAACCGGAGTGATGTCGCGTTCCGGCTGACGTTCTGCAGTGTATGCGGTATTTTCGACAATGCGCTCGGCTTCATCCTTGTCATAGATACCAGCAAATCCGAAGGCGAGACGGGCACACTGAATCATGGCTTTATGCCGTAACATCCGTTTGGGATGCGACTGCCACGGCCCCGTGATTTCTCTGCCTTCGCGGGTTTTGAATGGTTCGCGGCGGCATTCATCCATCCATTCGGTAACGCAGATCGGATGATTGCGGTCCTTGCGGTAAATCCGGCATGTACAGGATTCATTGTCCTGCTCAAAGTCCATGCCATCAAACTGCTGGTTTTCATTGATGATGCGGGACCAGCCATCAACGCCCACCACCGGAACGATGCCGTTCTGCTTGTCAGGAAAGGCGTAAATTTCTTTCGTCCACGGATTAAGGCCGTACTGGTTGGCGACGATCAGCAATGCGATGAACTGCGCATCGCTGGCATCGCCTTTAAATGCCGTCTGGCGAAGAGTGGTGATCAGTTCCTGTGGGTCGACAGAATCCATGCCGACACGTTCAGCCAGCTTCCCTGCCAGCGTTGCGAGTGCTGTACTCATCCGTTTTATACCTCTGAATCAATATCAACCTGGTGGTGAGCAATGGTTTCAACCATGTACCGGATGTGTTCTGCCATGCGCTCCTGAAACTCAACATCGTCATCAAACGCACGGGTAATGGCTTTTTTGCTGGCCCCGTGGCGTTGCAAATGATCGATGCATAGCGATTCAAACAGGTGCTGGGGCAGGCCTTTTTCCATGTCGTCTGCCAGTTCTGCCTCTTTCTCTTCACGGGCGATCTGCTGGTAGTGACGCGCCCAGCTCTGAGCCTCAAGACGATCCTGAATGTAATAAGCGTTCATGGCTGAACTCCTGAAATAGCTGTGAAAATATCGCCCGCGAAATGCCAAGCTGATTAGGAAAACAGGAAAGGGGGTTAGTGAATGCTTTTGCTTGATCTCAGTTTCAGCATTAATATCCATTTTTTATAAGCGTCGACGGCTTCACGAAACATCTTTTCATCGCCAATAAAAGTGGCGATAGTGAATTTAGTCTGGATAGCCATAAGTGTTTGATCCATTCTTTGGGACTCCTGGCTGATTAAGTATGTCGATAAGGCGTTTCCATCCGTCACGTAATTTACGGGTGATTCGTTCAAGTAAAGATTCGGAAGGGCAGCCAGCAACAGGCCACCCTGCAATGGCATATTGCATGGTGTGCTCCTTATTTATACATAACGAAAAACGCCTCGAGTGAAGCGTTATTGGTATGCGGTAAAACCGCACTCAGACGGCCTTGATAGTCATATCATCTGAATCAAATATTCCTGATGTATCGATATCGGTAATTCTTATTCCTTCACCTCCATCCATTGGAGGCCATCCTTCCTGACCATTTCCATCATCCCAGTCGAACTCACAAACAACACCATATGCATTTAAGTCTTTCGAAATTGCTATAAGCAGAGCATGTTGCGCCAGCATGATTAATACAGCATTTAATAAAGAGCCGTGTTTATTGAGTCGGTATTCAGAGTCTGACCAGAAATTATTAATCTGGTGAAGTTTTTCCTCTGTCATTACGTCATGGTCGATTTCAATTTCTATTGATGCTTTCCAGTCGTAATCAATGATGTATTTTTTGATGTTTGACATCTGTTCATATCCTCACAGATAAAAAATCGCCCTCACATTGGAGGGCAAAGAAGATTTCCAATAATCAGAACAAGTCGGCTCCTGTTTAGTTACGAGCGACATTGCTCCGTGTATTCACTCGTTGGAATGAATACACAGTGCAGTGTTTATTCTGTTATTTATGCCAAAAATAAAGGCCACTATCAGGCAGCTTTGTTGTTCTGTTTACCAAGTTCTCTGGCAATCATTGCCGTCGTTCGTATTGCCCATTTATCGACATATTTCCCATCTTCCATTACAGGAAACATTTCTTCAGGCTTAACCATGCATTTCGATTGCAGCTTGCATCCATTGCATCGCTTGAATTGTCCACACCATTGATTTTTATCAATAGTCGTAGTCATACGGATAGTCCTGGTATTGTTCCATCACATCCTGAGGATGCTCTTCGAACTCTTCAAATTCTTCTTCCATATATCACCTTAAATAGTGGATTGCGGTAGTAAAGATTGTGCCTGTCTTTTAACCACATCAGGCTTGGTGGTTCTCGTGTACCCCTACAGCGAGAAAAATAGTAAAATCCTCTTACCCCTACAGTAAGAGAGTGATTTATATGTCTGATGAAAAAGGAATAATAAGTAGGATTACAGATGCAGTTTCTGGTGCCGGAGGTGCTCTGATGAGTGCTGTTGGCGCAGTAAAGGAAATCCAGAAAATGCAAATAGACTACTCAGTAAAAGAAAAAACATACGAACTTGTCGATAAGCTCATGGATGCCCAACAGCAGCAAATGTCACTTAATGAGCTTTTGATGATTTCTAAGGACAAGATTATTGAGCTTGAAGAAAAGATAAATCGAGCCTCTAAGTGGGAAGAGGAAAAGAAAAACTATGAGATGTATACACCTACTGTTGCTACGGTGGTTTATCGTCTCAAAAAATCGGCAAATACCGGTCAGCCAATGCACTATCTTTGCGCTCAATGCTATGAATCTTCTGTGAAATCCATACTTCAATACGAAGGATTTGCACCACCTTCTAACCATAGGATGAGATGCCATAGGTGTAACGCCTCCTATCTGTTCCCTAAATCTGCATTTTCTAAATAAGTGGTATAGATTTACCTTTAATTTTCTGGCGTCCTCTGCATGTTATGCCGCGTTCGCCATGCTTGCTGTACCATGTGCGCTGATTCTTGCGCTCAATACGTTGCAGGTTGCTTTCAATCTGTTCGTGGTATTCAGCCAGCACCGTAAGGTCTATCGGATTTAGTGCGCTTTCTACTCGTGATTTCGGTTTGCGATTCAGCGAGAGAATAGGGCGGTTAACTGGTTTTGCGCTTACCCCAACCAACAGGGGATTTGCTGCTTTCCATTGAGCCTGTTTCTCTGCGCGACGTTCGCGGCGGCGTGTTTGTGCATCCATCTGGATTCTCCTGTCAGTTAGCTTTGAGTAACGCGCCGTGATGCTTATCCCCACGGTTGCTGTCTTGCAGCTGCATTTCGCGCTACTCAAAGCTTTCTGCTTTGAATGCTGCCCTTCTTCAGGGCTAAATTTTTAAGAGCCTCACCTTCAATGGTGGTTAGTGCGTCCTGCTGACGGGCTAAGTATCACCGCTAGTGGTATTTGTGTCAACACCGCTAGAGATATTTTATCACCGCAAATGGTTATCTGTATGTTTTTTATATGGATTTATTTTTTCGAGTGAGTGTATTGCCTCGGCGATGTAAGGAGAGATCAGAATTGCGTTGTTTAGTGAGTTGTATCTATTTATTTTCCAATAAATACAATTGGTTATGTGTTTTTAGGTGGGGCGATCGTGAGGCAAAGAAAAACCGGCGCTGAGGCCGGGTTAATGCTGGGGAGTGATTTTTTTGTTGTCTGTTGGCTGGGTATTTTGTGGCGGCGCTTGCAAAGTGGAAGGCTGTTGCAAAGGTGCGTGGTCTGACTTTAAAGCTGATACCAGCCCGGGAATCGCAACTATTACAGCGATAATGACACTAAAAATGGCTAATCGTATAGAAATACCCGACTGAACACCACTAATTGCGGTATTAACCCCTGTTATTTGTCCTTGAATTCCTTCGAATCTCCCATTAATTGCTTTTAAATCGCCAGCAGCGCTATCCATTTTTCCATCGATCTTGGACGATAGAGAGCTTATGGCCGCATTAAGTGATGCAAATTGGACATTAACGCTTTCACGAGATAGAGCCATGTCAGCCCTAATGGAAGAAGCAATAGACTCCATCTCTGCTTTATTAGCAGCTAAGCGAGCATCAAGTTCCTCTCTGCTGATCGTTCCCACTTCTTCCTCCGTTTGTGGCGGTTTTATGTAATTATTTTGCACCTTGGTGGGAGAATTATCAAATTCAGCCTCAAAATCGGAACCGCCAACAACCTTCAACCTCCGGCTTTCAGATATGTTGGTGTCTTGCTTTCCATGATTATTTAAATTGCTGTCGTCACTCATAATAGCTCTACGGTGAAAAATGATTCATTTTTATGAAGTTCATTTTTAGGGTCTTCATTATCTTGCAATCTCCCTATAACACTATACAGCCCTTTAGCTGGGACCCTAATTTCTTTCAATGTTACTATTACCTGTCCGCCAACCCCTGTTTCAAAATGGCTATCTTTCGTATCGATGAAAAGTGAAACTGATTCCGAAGAGCCGTCAGGGAATTGAATTTCCTCACCTTTTTTTATAATTAGGTGCGCGGGGATTACCATAATACCCAAATTATATCTTGAATTTGGTTTCAACCCGATCATACCAACCCTGAAATCAATTGATAGCCGCGCAGGAAATTCATTGCATGTAAAATTAAGCGTCGGTTGGTTGGGTTCTTCGCTGCTATCAAATGGGGTTATAAAAGATATTCTTTCTAAATTAAGTGCCATAAATTCTCCTGCATCGCTGTATGCTCTACGAGCATCTCGGCGACTTATCATCACCCAAACGTCTCTTCAGGCCACTGACTAGCGATAACTTTCCCCACAACGGAACAACTCTCATTGCATGGGATCATTGGGTATTGTGGGTTTAGTGGTTGTAGGAACACCTGACCGCTATCCCTGATCAGTTTCTTGAAGGTAAACTCGTCACCACCAAGTCTGGCTATGCAGAAATCACCAGGCTCAACAGTCTGCTCAGGGTCAACAAGAATTAACATCCCGTCAGGAAAGCTTGGCTTGTAGCCTGTTGGTGCGGTCATGGAATTACCTTCAACCTCAAGCCAGAATGCAGAGCCACTGGCTTTTTTAGTTGTGCTTACCCATTTCTCCGCATCACTTTTGGTAAAGGTTCTAAGCTCAGGCGAGAACATCCCGGCCTGAACATGAGAAAAAACAGGGTACTCATACTCACTTCTAAGTGACGGCTGCATACTAACCGCTTCATACATCTCGTAGATTTCTCTGGCGATTGAAGGGCTAAATTCTTCAACGCTAACGTTGAGAATTTTTGCAAGCAATGCGGCGTTATAAGCATTTAATGCATTGATACCATTAAATAAAGCACCAACGCCTGACTGCCCCATCCCCATCTTGTCTGCGACAGATTCCTGAGATAAGCCAAGTTCATTTTTCTTTTTTTCATAAATAGCTTTAAGGCGACGTGCGTCCTCAAGCTGCTCTTGTGTTAACGGTTTCTTTTTTGCGCTCATACATTAAATCTATCACCGCAAGGGATAAATATCTAACACCGTGCGTGTTGACTGTTTTACCTCTAGCGGTGATAATAATTGCATGTACTAAGGAGGTTCTATGGAACAACGCATAACCCTGAAAGATTATGCAATGCGCTTTGGGCAAACCAAGACGGCTAAAGATCTCGGCGTATATCAAAGCGCGATTAACAAGGCCATTCATGCAGGCCGAAAGATTTTTTTAACTATAAACGCAGATGGAAGCGTTTATGCGGAAGAGGTAAAGCCCTTCCCGAGTAACAAAAAAACAACAGCATAAATAACACCGCTCTTACACATCACAGCCCTGAAAAAGGGCATCCAATTAAACCACACCTATGGTGTATGCATTTATTTGCATACATTCAATCAATTGTTATCTAAGGAAATACTTACATATGGTTCGTGCAAACAAACGCAACGAGGCACTACGAATCGAGAGTGCGTTGCTTAACAAAATCGCAATGCTTGGAACTGAGAAGACAGCGGAAGCTGTGGGAGTTGATAAGTCGCAGATCAGCAGGTGGAAGAGAGACTGGATTCCCAAGTTCTCAATGCTGCTTGCTGTTCTTGAATGGGGGGTCGTTGACGACGACATGGCTCGATTGGCGCGACAAGTTGCTGCGATTCTCACCAATAAAAAACGCCCGGCGGCAACCGAGCGTTCTGAACAAATCCAGATGGAGTTCTGAGGTCATTACTGGATCTATCAACAGGAGTCATTATGACAAATACAGCAAAAATACTCAACTTCGGCAGAGGTAACTTTGCCGGACAGGAGCGTAATGTGGCAGATCTCGATGATGGTTACGCCAGACTATCAAATATGCTGCTTGAGGCTTATTCGGGCGCAGATCTGACCAAGCGACAGTTTAAAGTGCTGCTTGCCATTCTGCGTAAAACCTATGGGTGGAATAAACCAATGGACAGAATCACCGATTCTCAACTTAGCGAGATTACAAAGTTACCTGTCAAACGGTGCAATGAAGCCAAGTTAGAACTCGTCAGAATGAATATTATCAAGCAGCAAGGCGGCATGTTTGGACCAAACAAAAACATCTCAGAATGGTGCATCCCTCAAAACGAGGGAAAATCCCCTAAAACGAGGGATAAAACATCCCTCAAATTGGGGGATTGCTATCCCTCAAAACAGGGGGACACAAAAGACACTATTACAAAAGAAAAAAGAAAAGATTATTCGTCCGAGAATTCTGGCGAATCCTCTGACCAGCCAGAAAACGATCTTTCTGTGGTTAAACCGGATGCTGCAATTCAGAGCGGCAGTAAGTGGGGAACAGCAGAAGACCTGACCGCCGCAGAGTGGATGTTTGACATGGTGAAGACCATCGCGCCATCAGCCAGAAAACCGAATTTTGCTGGGTGGGCTAACGATATCCGCCTGATGCGTGAACGTGACGGACGTAACCACCGCGATATGTGTGTGCTTTTCCGCTGGGCCTGCCAGGACAACTTCTGGTCCGGTAACGTGCTGAGTCCGGCCAAACTCCGCGACAAGTGGACCCAGCTCGAAATCAACCGTAACAAGCAACAGGCTGGCGTGACAGCCGGAAAACCAAAACTCGACCTGACAAACACTGACTGGATTTACGGGGTGGATCTATGAAAAACATCGCCGCACAGATGGTTAACTTTGACCGTGAGCAGATGCGTCGGATCGCCAACAACATGCCGGAACAGTACGACGAAAAGCCACAGGTACAGCAGGTAGCGCAGATCATCAACGGTGTGTTCAGCCAGTTACTGGCAACTTTCCCGGCGAGTCTGGCTAACCGTGACCAGAACGAACTGAACGAAATCCGCCGCCAGTGGGTTCTGGCTTTCCGGGAAAACGGGATCACCACAATGGAACAGGTTAACGCAGGAATGCGCGTAGCCCGTCGGCAGAATCGACCATTTCTGCCATCACCCGGGCAGTTTGTTGCATGGTGCCGGGAAGAAGCATCCGTTATCGCCGGACTGCCAAACGTCAGCGAGCTGGTTGATATGGTTTACGAGTATTGCCGGAAGCGAGGCCTGTATCCGGATGCGGAGTCTTATCCGTGGAAATCAAACGCGCACTACTGGCTGGTTACCAACCTGTATCAGAACATGCGGGCCAATGCGCTTACTGATGCGGAATTACGCCGTAAGGCCGCAGATGAGCTTGTCCATATGACTGCGAGAATTAACCGTGGTGAGGCGATCCCTGAACCAGTAAAACAACTTCCTGTCATGGGCGGTAGACCTCTAAATCGTGCACAGGCTCTGGCGAAGATCGCAGAAATCAAAGCTAAGTTCGGACTGAAAGGAGCAAGTGTATGACGGGCAAAGAGGCAATTATTCATTACCTGGGGACGCATAATAGCTTCTGTGCGCCGGACGTTGCCGCGCTAACAGGCGCAACAGTAACCAGCATAAATCAGGCCGCGGCTAAAATGGCACGGGCAGGTCTTCTGGTTATCGAAGGTAAGGTCTGGCGAACGGTGTATTACCGGTTTGCTACCAGGGAAGAACGGGAAGGAAAGATGAGCACGAACCTGATTTTTAAGGAGTGTCGCCAGAGTGCCGCGATGAAACGGGTATTGGCAGTATATGGAGTTAAAAGATGACCATCTACATCACTGAGCTAATAACAGGCCTGCTGGTAATCGCAGGCCTTTTTATTTGGGGGAGAGGGAAGTCATGAAAAAACTAACCTTTGAAATTCGATCTCCAGCACATCAGCAAAACGCTATTCACGCGGTACAGCAAATTCTTCCAGACCCAACCAAACCAATCGTAGTAACCATTCAGGAACGCAACCGCAGCTTAGACCAGAACCGAAAGCTTTGGGCTTGCCTTGGTGACGTCTCTCGTCAGGTTGAATGGCATGGTCGCTGGCTGGATGCAGAAAGCTGGAAGTGTGTGTTTACCGCAGCATTAAAGAAGCAGGATGTTGTTCCTAACCTTGCCGGGAATGGCTTTGTGGTAATAGGCCAGTCAACCAGCAGGATGCGTGTAAACGAATTTGCGGAGCTATTAGAGCTTATACAGGCATTCGGTACAGAGCGTGGCGTTAAGTGGTCAGACGAAGCGCGACTGGCTCTCGAATGGAAAGCGCGATGGGGAGATCGGGCTGCATGACTATCAAATCAAATACGCCAGCACACGACAAGGACTGCTGGCAAACGCCGCTTTGGCTTTTTGATGCACTGGATATTGAGTTTGGATTCTGGCTGGATTCGGCAGCGAGCGACAAAAATGCTCTGTGCGCTCACTGGTTAACTGAGGCCGACGACGCGCTAAATTCTGAGTGGATAAGCCACGGTGCAATCTGGAATAACCCACCGTACAGCAATATCAGGCCGTGGGTGGAAAAAGCCGCTGAGCAGTGCATACAACAGCGACAGACGGTAGTTATGCTTGTGCCAGAGGATATGTCAGTCGGATGGTTCAGCAAGGCTCTGGAGAGTGTCGACGAAGTTCGCATTATCACTGATGGACGGATTAATTTTATCGAACCATCGACAGGGCTGGAGAAGAAGGGAAACAGCAAAGGCTCCATGCTGCTGATTTGGCGACCGTTCATCAGTCCTCGACGGATGTTTACTACCGTATCCAAAGCGGCATTGATGGCGATCGGGCAGGGCGTCAGGAGGGCGGCATGAGGCGACAGCGACGAAGTTTCACCGACATCATCTGCGAAAACTGCAAATACCTTCCAACGAAACGCTCCAGAAATAAACGCAAGCCAATCCCAAAAGAATCTGACGTAAAAACCTTCAATTACACAGCTCACCTGTGGGATATCCGGTGGCTAAGATATCGTGCGAGGAAATGACAATGGATTATTCACAGTTAAGTGATTTTGAAATTAACAGAATGGTAGGAGACATAATTTTTAAAGGCCTTTGGGCAAGTAAACCGGAAACATCAGGGAATAACACCAACAAATGGTATTACGGAAATGCTGATACAACTTTTGAGCCATTAAATCATTTGCCTGACTACTGCAATGATCCGAGCGCTTCATGGCCGATTATTGAGAAATACAGGATTTCTATCTTAGACCAGTTAACTGAATGGTGTGTGGATGCAAAAGGCGTAAGCCCAATATTTGATACCAGACCTCTCCGCGCCGCCATGATTGTCTTTCTCCTGATGCAGGAGGCCAATAATGCTTAGCCCATCTCAATCCCTTCAATACCTGAAAGGAAGCATAGAGCGGGCTTCAATGTGCACAGAGTGGATTCTATCTAGGTTTAGCGCATACAGAAGATTGCCGGTAAAGGGCATGCCAAGCAAGTCGATGCTGCATATGCAAAAGAATGCGCGCTGGAAGGTATGGCGAGAACACAGGTTATGTGGCTGAAAGAGGGGATTATTAAGGCGTGAATACCTACAGCATCACATTACCCTGGCCTCCGAGCAATAATCGCTATTACCGCCATAATCGCGGGCGCACGCACGTCAGCGCAGAGGGGCAGGCATACCGCGATAACGTCGCCCGAATCATTAAAAACGCAATGCTGGATATCGGCCTGGCTATGCCTGTGAAAATCCGCATTGAGTGCCACATGCCGGATCGCCGTCGCCGTGACCTGGATAATCTGCAAAAAGCCGCTTTTGACGCACTCACTAAAGCAGGTTTCTGGCTGGATGATGAGCTGGTCGTTGATTACCGCGTTGTGAAGATGCCTGTTACCAAAGGTGGGAAGCTGGAACTGACCATCACTGAACTGGGAGATGAATGATGTTTGAGTCTTATATGGCAGAACGTCTTCGCCACCGCTGGATGCGCCTGCGCTTATATCGTTTCCCCGGTTCTGTTTTGACCGATTACCGAATACTGAGGAATTACGCCAAAACCCTGACAGGAGCAGGAGTATGAAGTCAGAGATAACAATCAACTAATACTGTTTTATTGATTTTTGCTTGTAATTGGCGTTCTGGTCTGATTTTTGTGGAGTAAGTTGATGCGTGATATTCAGATGGTTCTTGAGCGTTGGGGAGCGTGGGCGGCTAATAATCATGAAGATGTGACCTGGTCGTCCATTGCCGCCGGTTTTAAGGGATTAATTCCTTCAAAAGTAAAATCTCGCCCGCAATGTTGTGACGATGACGCGATGATCATTTGCGGGTGCATGGCCCGTCTGAAAAAGAACAACAGCGATTTGCACGATTTATTAGTAGATTATTATGTAGTCGGTATGACATTCATGTCACTGGCAGGTAAGCATTGCTGCTCTGATGGTTATATCGGGAAAAGGTTACAGAAGGCTGAGGGTATAATTGAAGGGATGTTAATGGCATTAGATATCCGGTTAGAGATGGATATCGTTGTTAATAACTCTAATTAATATGCCAATTGTTTACTAAAAATTATTAAAAATGGGGCGTTGAGACGCCCCCAAAAATAAAGGGTAATATATAACAGAAGGTTTATATAGTTAGAAGCAAGGTTGTGCTCCTAAAGGAAGTGGCTTGAGGGAGCCACTTATATGTTGGGGAGGCAAAGCCTCCCGCAACATATCTTTTAGTAATCAAATTAGAACTGGTAAACCATACCTACAGCAACGATATCATCGGTAGCAACGCCAGATGCTTTCGTGAAATCGCTCTTATCAATCAGGTTGATTTTGTAATCAACAAAAGTGGACATATTTTTGTTGAAGTAATAGGTTGCACCTACATCAATATATTCAACCAGGTCCTGATCACCCCACGCACCCAAGTCTTTTCCTTTAGATTGCAGGTAAGCAACGGACGGACGCAGACCGAAGTCGAACTGATATTGTGCAACTACTTCGAAGTTTTGTGCTTTGTTGGCAATATGGTTATTACCAAAAACAGTCATGTTCTGGGTTTCAGAATAGGTGGTAGCCAGATAGATGTTGTTCGCATCATATTTCAGACCAGCTGCCCATACTTCAGCATTTTGACCAGATGCATTCAGGCTGTTGTTACCGTAGATAACCTGATTATTAGTGCGGTCAGATTTAGCATAGGTTGCACCTACACCGAATCCTTCATACTCATAAGTAGTGGAGAAACCGAAACCATCACCATTAGCTTCAGTTACGTCAGTGCGGTCATTTTTACCCTGATACTGAGCAGCAAAGTTCAGACCATCAACCAGACCAAAGAAGTCATTGTTACGATAAGTTGCAACACCTGTGGTGCGACCAGTCATGAATACATCTGTTTGGGTCCAGGTATCGCCACCGAATTCTGGCAGAACGTCGGTCCATGCACCAATATCGTATGCTACACCGTAGTTACGGCCATAATCGATGGAGCCGTAGTCACCGAATTTCAGGCCAGCGAAGGCAAGACGGGTTTTATCTTTGGAGGAACCTTGAGATTCAGCGCGGTTGCCTTTGAATTCATATTCCCACTGACCGAAACCAGTCAGTTGATCGTTGATTTGGGTTTCACCTTTGAAGCCAAGACGGGCATAAGTAGTATCACCATCATCTGCATCATTAGAGGAGAAGTAGTGCTTAGCATTAACTTTCCCGTACAGATCCAGCTTGTTACTGTCTTTATTATAAATTTCAGCTGCCTGAGCAGACATCGCCATCAGTACTGATGCAGCTACAGCAGAAATTGCCACTGTTAATTTTTTCATCGTGAGCCCTTTTTTTGAACTATTATTAAAAAATGATGTCACTGCGCGATAAATATTCATCTAATCAATGTGATTATTTCAAGATGTAAGTTTTGGTTTCTCATTTGATTTGTGAAGTAGATCTCTATTTTTATCTGAACTTTTTCTATCGAATCCTATTCATGGCTCTTGGCTGAATAAAAATAAATCTATTAGCCAATTTATATTAATGGCTGTTATTTATAAGTGCTCTATAATTTGAAGATTCAATTTAAACCAGCTAAAAATAACGCTGGAAATTATTTGTTGGTTATTTGTTGAGATTTGCTTATGTATTTGTAGTGGTGTTTTCAATACTCGGTAGCATTCTCGCAAATATCATTTAGTGGTTTACGTACGTAAAAAATTGGTTATGCTGTTAAGAGTGGTTACTTCGTCACACAGCTTAAACCCGCCGTCGAGCGGGTTTTTCCATTTTTTGAGTCTCGATATTAGCTGATAACCCAATACCTGAGTTATTCACTGACTCCGAGTCTGTTACGTTTCTGCTTTTTTGCGATACGTTGTATTCCCTCAATTTACACCCGCTTTGTCTGCGAGGTGGGGTTATGAAATCCATGGATAAGTTAACAACGGGTGTCGCCTATGGCACCTCAGCAGGTAGTGCCGGTTACTGGTTTTTACAGCTGCTCGATAAAGTCACGCCCTCACAGTGGGCAGCAATAGGTGTGCTGGGTAGCCTGGTATTTGGCCTGCTGACGTACCTGACAAACCTTTATTTCAAGATTAAAGAAGATAAGCGCAAGGCTGCGAGAGGTGAATAATGCCTCCATCATTACGAAAAGCCGTTGCTGCTGCTATTGGTGGCGGAGCAATTGCTATAGCATCAGTGTTAATTACTGGCCCAAGTGGTAACGATGGTCTGGAAGGTGTCAGCTACATACCATACAAAGATATTGTTGGTGTATGGACTGTATGTCACGGGCATACAGGAAAAGACATCATGCTCGGTAAAACGTATACCAAAGCAGAATGCAAAGCCCTCCTGAATAAAGACCTTGCCACGGTCGCCAGACAAATTAACCCGTACATCAAAGTCGATATACCGGAAACAATGCGCGGCGCTCTTTACTCATTCGTTTACAACGTGGGTGCTGGCAATTTCAGAACATCGACGCTTCTTCGCAAAATAAACCAGGGCGATATCAAAGGCGCATGTGATCAGCTACGTCGCTGGACATATGCTGGCGGTAAGCAATGGAAAGGTCTCATGACTCGTCGTGAGATTGAGCGTGAAATCTGTTTGTGGGGTCAGCAATGAACAGAGTAACCGCGATTATCTCCGCTCTGGTTATCTGCATCATCGTCTGCCTGTCATGGGCTGTTAATCATTACCGTGATAACGCCATTACCTACAAAGCCCAGCGCGACAAAAATGTCAGAGAACTGAAGCTGGCGAACGCGGCAATTACTGACATGCAGATGCGTCAGCGTGATGTTGCTGCGCTCGATGCAAAATACACGAAGGAGTTAGCTGATGCGAAAGCTGAAAATGATGCTCTTCTGCGGAAGCTTGATAATGGTGGCAGGGTGCTCGTCAAAGGAAAATGCCCTGTGCCATCCTCTGCCGAAACCTCCAGCGCCTCCGGCATGGGCAATGATGCCACCGTCGAACTCTCTCCAGTTGCTGGACGAAACGTTCTCGATATCCGGGACGGAATTATCCGCGACCAAACAGCACTGAGAACGCTTCAGGAATACATTAGGACGCAATGCCTTCGATGATAGCGATAATTTTACTCATCATCCTTCACATCTGGCTCTGTAGACAGGGTGGTGATCACTTCTGGAGTAAATCCAGATTAAACATCTCATTGCTGATGCTTGATATTGAGCATCTGGCGCGCAGTAAGGGGCTGCGTTGAGATAAGAGCCAGTTCATTACAAATACCAGGATTTAGCCTCGCATTCGCGGGGCTTTTTATATCTGAATTTCACAGCGCATCTCACGCGCATATTAACGAGAGCCTTTCAGTAAGCGAGCCTGAGAAATGCCGTTATAGGTGGCGACCTCTCTCGGGCGGCTTTTCTGTGAGACAGGCTCACTTTCTAAAAGGTAAAGACGCTATGAATAATCATTCAGTTATTCCAGCCTTCGACTTCCGAGAAATGGTGCAAGCCAAAAACGGAGAGGTCGTTACCACATCCAGAAAAATTGCCAAGTACTTCGGCAAGCGACACGGTGATGTTCTCAGGAAAATCGAGCAGGTTAAGGCTGATTGCTCGCGTGAGTTTAGCCAACGCAATTTTGCGTCGGCTGATTATATCGATGAGCAGGGCAAGGTTCGCCCGATGTACAGCCTGACGAAAGATGGCTGGATCATGGTTGTGATGGGGTTCACCGGGAAAGCTGCTGCGGCAATCAAGGAGAGCTATATCGCAGCATTCAACTGGATGGCAGAACAACTGAGCCGCCGCATGGCAATTGGCGAAGAAATGCAGCACCGCTACGCCATCAAAGAAACACGCTCAAAGCTGAAAGGTACGATCGGCAGTCGGTTAATGAACGAACGGAAGAAAGAGAAGCGTGTCCTGGCTGTCGAGCATGAATACATCTTGCAGGTGACACAGCCTGAACTGCTGATTAATTGAAGATGTCATTACAAAGCCTATCTACGGGGGGCTTGATAATGGCTTATACCCTGCACGGGATAACTTAACTGATATCCCTTTTAACGGATAAAGGTATTCAAGCCTGACACATCATGCGCTGTATCGTCGCCGTATTCCCGCATTAACCATGACCGTAGCCCGACGGGGAATTCCTTCTGCGTGAGTGTGCGGGAATAATCAAAAACGATGCACACCGGGTTATTAACGCGTCAACTGAACGCGGGGTTGCTCTTCATGTCAGCCAGTCCGGTGCAGGGGTAGAAGAAACCGGACGTTATGGTTTAGTGTGGAAACATTTGTGATGTGCTCTGTATGTTTTCAGTAAAGAGTAATGAATTATCAAAGGTATAGTAATATCTTTTTTGTTCGTGGATATTTGTAACCCACCGAAAAACTCCTGCTTTAGCAAGGTTTCTTCTGTATTCCTGAAATGTGATCTCTCTGGATTTCAGCTTATTAGAGGTCGTTTCTATAAGATGCCTATCCTTTGAAAATTTGACAGACACAATGTTTTTTAGGCCCTTTAATAACACTGTATTATCATTTTTTAATACAATATGAACATTCTCTGTGGCTAAATAGTAAATGTAATGTGAGACATTGTGACGTTTTAGCTCAGAATAAAACCATTGATAGTTTAAATCGTTTCGAACTTTATCAAATATTTGTTTAAAAATGACTACCTGATCCATAGATAAACCTTCCATGTGATATGAGGGGGGCGTAGTCTGCACGATTATCTAAATTGCTTCAATCTGGTCTGATCTGTTTTCTGAGCAATTCAGTAATGTCACTCTTTTCTTTGTTTGCTTCAGGAGAAACTCTTTTTTCTGAGCACAGTCTCCGGTGGCAGGCTTCAATGACCCAGGCTGAGAAATTCCCGGACCCTTTTTGATCAAGAGCGATGTTAATTTGTTCAATCATTTGGTTAGGAAAGCGGATGTTGCGGGTTGTTGTTCTGCGGGTTCTGTTCTTCGTTGACATGAGGTTGTCCCGTATTCAGTGTCGCTGATTTGTATTGTCTGAAGTTGTTTTTACGTTAAGTTGATGCAGATCAATTAATATGATACCTGCGTCATAATTGATTATTTGACGTGGTTTGATGGCGTAGATGCACGTTGTGACATGCAGATGATAATTATTATCATTTTGCGGGTCCTTTCCGGCGATCCGACAGGTTACGGGGCGGCGACCTCGCGGGTTTTCGCTATTTATGAAAATTTTCCGGTTTAAGGCGTTTCCGTTCTTCTTCGTCATAACTTAATGTTTTTATTTAAAATACCCTCTGAAAAGAAAGGAAGCGACAGGTGCTGAAAGCGAGCTTTTTGGCCTCTGTCGTTTCCTTTCTCTGTTTTTGTCCGTGGAATGAACAATGGAAGTCAACAAAAAGCAGCTGGCTGACATTTTCGGTGCGAGTATCCGTACCATTCAGAACTGGCAGGAACAGGGAATGCCCGTTCTGCGAGGCGGTGGCAAGGGTAATGAGGTGCTTTATGACTCTGCCGCCGTCATAAAATGGTATGCCGAAAGGGATGCTGAAATTGAGAACGAAAAGCTGCGCCGGGAGGTTGAAGAACTGCGGCAGGTCAGCGAGGCAGATCTCCAGCCAGGGACTATTGAGTACGAACGCCATCGACTTACGCGTGCGCAGGCCGACGCACAGGAACTGAAGAATGCCAGAGACTCCGCTGAAGTGGTGGAAACCGCATTCTGTACTTTCGTGTTGTCGCGGATCGCAGGTGAAATTGCCAGTATTCTCGACGGGATCCCCCTGTCGGTGCAGCGGCGTTTTCCGGAACTGGAAAACCGACATGTTGATTTCCTGAAACGGGATATTATCAAAGCCATGAACAAAGCAGCCGCGCTGGATGAACTGATACCGGGGTTGCTGAGTGAATATATCGAACAGTCAGGTTAACAGGCTGCGGCATTTTGTCCGCGCCGGGCTTCGCTCACTGTTCAGGCCGGAGCCACAGACCGCCGTTGAATGGGCGGATGCTAATTACTATCTCCCGAAAGAATCCGCATACCAGGAAGGGCGCTGGGAAACACTGCCCTTTCAGCGGGCCATCATGAATGCGATGGGCAGCGACTACATCCGCGAGGTGAATGTGGTGAAGTCTGCCCGTGTTGGTTATTCCAAAATGCTGTTGGGTGTTTATGCCTACTTCATAGAGCATAAGCAGCGCAACACACTTATCTGGTTGCCGACGGATGGTGATGCCGAGAACTTTATGAAAACCCACGTTGAGCCGACCATCCGCGATATTCCGTTGCTGCTGGCGCTGGCTCCGTGGTATGGCAAAAAGCACCGGGATAACACGCTCACCATGAAGCGTTTTTCCAATGGTCGTGGCTTCTGGTGCCTGGGCGGTAAAGCGGCAAAAAACTACCGTGAAAAGTCGGTGGATGTGGCGGGTTATGATGAACTTGCTGCCTTTGATGAGGATATTGAACAGGAAGGCTCTCCGACGTTCCTTGGCGACAAACGTATTGAAGGCTCGGTCTGGCCAAAGTCCATCCGTGGCTCCACCCCCAAAGTGAGAGGCACCTGCCAGATTGAGCGTGCAGCCAGTGAATCCCCGCATTTTATGCGTTTTCATGTTGCCTGTCCGCACTGCGGGGAGGAGCAGTACCTTAAATTTGGCGATAAAGAGACGTCGTTTGGCCTCAAATGGACGCCGGATGATCCCTCCAGCGTGTTTTATCTCTGCGAACATAATGCCTGCGTCATCCGCCAGCAGGAACTGGACTTCACTGATGCCCGTTATATCTGCGAAAAGACCGGGATCTGGACCCGTGATGGCATTCTCTGGTTTTCGTCATCCGGTGAAGAGATTGAGCCGCCGGACAGCGTGACCTTTCACATCTGGACGGCGTACAGCCCGTTCACCACTTGGGTGCAGATTGTCAAAGACTGGATGAAAACGAAAGGGGATACGGGAAAACGTAAAACCTTCGTAAACACCACGCTCGGTGAGACGTGGGAGGCGAAAATTGGCGAACGTCCGGATGCTGAAGTGATGGCAGAGCGGAAAGAGCATTATTCAGCGCCCGTTCCTGACCGTGTGGCTTACCTGACCGCCGGTATCGACTCCCAGCTGGATCGCTACGAAATGCGCGTATGGGGATGGGGGCCGGGTGAGGAAAGCTGGCTGATTGACCGGCAGATTATTATGGGCCGCCACGACGATGAACAGACGCTGCTGCGTGTGGATGAGGCCATCAATAAAACCTATACCCGCCGGAATGGTGCAGAAATGTCGGTATCCCGTATCTGCTGGGATACTGGCGGGATTGATCCGACCATTGTGTATGAACGCTCGAAAAAACATGGGCTGTTCCGGGTGATCCCCATTAAAGGGGCATCCGTCTACGGTAAGCCTGTGGCCAGCATGCCACGTAAGCGAAACAAAAACGGGGTTTACCTTACCGAAATCGGTACGGATACCGCGAAAGAGCAGATTTATAACCGCTTCACACTGACGCCGGAAGGGGATGAACCGCTTCCCGGTGCCGTTCACTTCCCGAATAACCCGGATATTTTTGATCTGACCGAAGCGCAGCAGCTGACTGCTGAAGAGCAGGTCGAAAAATGGGTGGATGGCAGGAAAAAAATACTGTGGGACAGCAAAAAGCGACGCAATGAGGCACTCGACTGCTTCGTTTATGCGCTGGCGGCGCTGCGCATCAGTATTTCCCGCTGGCAGCTGGATCTCAGTGCGCTGCTGGCGAGCCTGCAGGAAGAGGATGGTGCAGCAACCAACAAGAAAACACTGGCAGATTACGCCCGTGCCTTATCCGGAGAGGATGAATGACGCGACAGGAAGAACTTGCCGCTGCCCGTGCGGCACTGCATGACCTGATGACAGGTAAACGGGTGGCAACAGTACAGAAAGACGGACGGCGAGTGGAGTTTACGGCCACTTCCGTGTCTGACCTGAAAAAATATATTGCAGAGCTGGAAGTGCAGACCGGCATGACACAGCGACGCAGGGGACCTGCAGGATTTTATGTATGAAAACGCCCACCATTCCCACCCTTCTGGGGCCGGACGGCATGACATCGCTGCGTGAATATGCCGGTTATCATGGCGGTGGCAGCGGATTTGGTGGGCAGTTGCGGGCGTGGAATCCACCGAGTGAAAGTGTGGATGCAGCCCTGCTGCCCAACTTTACCCGTGGCAATGCCCGCGCAGACGATCTGGTGCGCAATAACGGCTATGCCGCCAACGCCATCCAGCTGCATCAGGATCATATCGTCGGGTCTTTTTTCCGGCTCAGTCATCGCCCAAGCTGGCGCTATCTGGGCATCGGGGAGGAAGAAGCCCGTGCCTTTTCCCGCGAGGTTGAAGCGGCATGGAAAGAGTTTGCCGAGGATGACTGCTGCTGCATTGACGTTGAGCGAAAACGCACGTTTACCATGATGATTCGGGAAGGTGTGGCCATGCACGCCTTTAACGGTGAACTGTTCGTTCAGGCCACCTGGGATACCAGTTCGTCGCGGCTGTTCCGGACACAGTTCCGGATGGTCAGCCCGAAGCGCATCAGCAACCCGAACAATACCGGCGACAGCCGGAACTGCCGTGCCGGTGTGCAGATTAATGACAGCGGCGCGGCGCTGGGATATTACGTCAGCGAGGACGGGTATCCTGGCTGGATGCCGCAGAAATGGACATGGATACCCCGTGAGTTACCCGGCGGGCGCGCCTCGTTCATTCACGTTTTTGAACCCGTGGAGGACGGGCAGACCCGCGGTGCAAATGTGTTTTACAGCGTGATGGAGCAGATGAAGATGCTCGACACGCTGCAGAACACGCAGCTGCAGAGCGCCATTGTGAAGGCGATGTATGCCGCCACCATTGAGAGTGAGCTGGATACGCAGTCAGCGATGGATTTTATTCTGGGCGCGAACAGTCAGGAGCAGCGGGAAAGGCTGACTGGCTGGATTGGTGAAATTGCCGCGTATTACGCCGCAGCACCGGTCCGGCTGGGAGGCGCAAAAGTGCCGCACCTGATGCCGGGGGACTCACTGAACCTGCAGACGGCTCAGGACACGGATAACGGCTACTCCGTGTTTGAGCAGTCACTGTTGCGGTATATTGCTGCCGGGCTGGGTGTCTCGTATGAGCAGCTTTCCCGGAATTACGCCCAGATGAGCTACTCCACGGCACGGGCCAGTGCGAACGAGTCGTGGGCGTACTTTATGGGGCGGCGAAAATTCGTCGCATCCCGTCAGGCGAGCCAGATGTTTCTGTGCTGGCTGGAAGAGGCCATCGTTCGCCGCGTGGTGACGTTACCTTCAAAAGCGCGCTTCAGTTTTCAGGAAGCCCGCAGTGCCTGGGGGAACTGCGACTGGATAGGCTCCGGTCGTATGGCCATCGATGGTCTGAAAGAAGTTCAGGAAGCGGTGATGCTGATAGAAGCCGGACTGAGCACCTACGAGAAAGAGTGCGCGAAACGCGGTGACGACTATCAGGAAATTTTTGCCCAGCAGGTCCGTGAAACGATGGAGCGCCGCGCAGCCGGTCTTAAACCGCCCGCCTGGGCGGCTGCGGCATTTGAATCCGGACTGCGACAATCAACAGAGGAGGAGAAGAGTGACAGCAGAGCTGCGTAATCTCCCGCATATTGCCAGTATGGCCTTTAATGAGCCGCTGATGCTTGAACCCGCCTATGCGCGGGTTTTCTTTTGTGCGCTTGCAGGCCAGCTTGGGATCAGCCGCCTGACGGATGCGGTGTCCGGCGACAGCCTGACTGCCGGAGAGGCACCCGCGGCGCTGGCGTTATCCGTTGATGATGACGGACCACGACAGGCCCGCAGTTATCAGGTCATGAACGGCATCGCCGTGCTGCCGGTGTCCGGCACGCTGGTCAGCCGGACGCGGGCGCTGCAGCCGTATTCGGGGATGACCGGTTACAACGGCATTATCGCCCGTCTGCAACAGGCTGCCAGCGATCCGATGGTGGACGGCATTCTGCTCGATATGGACACACCGGGCGGGATGGTGGCGGGAGCATTTGACTGTGCTGACATCATCGCCCGTGTGCGTGACATAAAGCCGGTATGGGCGCTGGCCAACGACATGAACTGCAGTGCAGGTCAGCTGCTTGCCAGCGCCGCCTCCCGGCGTCTGGTCACGCAGACCGCCCGGACAGGCTCCATCGGCGTCATGATGGCTCACAGTAATTACGGCGCTGCGCTGGAGAAACAGGGCGTGGAAATCACGCTGATTTACAGCGGCAGCCATAAGGTGGATGGCAACCCCTACAGCCATCTACCGGGTGATGTCCGGGAGACACTGCAGTCCCGGATGGATGCAACCCGCCGGATGTTTGCGCAGAAGGTGTCGGCATATACCGGCCTGTCCGTGCAGGCTGTGCTGGATACCGAGGCTGCAGTGTACAGCGGTCAGGAGGCCATTGATGCCGGACTGGCTGATGAACTTGTCAACAGCACCGATGCGATCACCGTTATGCGTGATGCACTGGATGCACGTAAATCCCGTCTCTCAGGAGGGCGAATGACCAAAGAGACTCAATCAACAACTGTTTCAACCACTGCTTCGCAGGCTGACGTTACTGACGTGGTGCAAGCGACGGAGGGCGAAAACGCCAGCGCGGCGCAGCCGGACGTGAACGCGCAGATCACCGCTGCGGTTGCGGCAGAAAACAGCCGCATTATGGGGATCCTCAACTGTGAGGAAGCTCACGGACGAGAAGAACAGGCACGTGTGCTGGCCGAAACCCCCGGTATGACCGTGGAAACGGCCCGCCGCATTCTGGCAGCTGCACCACAGAGTGCACAGGCGCGCAGTGACACTGCGCTGGATCGTCTGATGCAGGGGGCACCGGCACCACTGGCTGCAGGTAACCCGGCATCTGATGCCGTTAACGATTTGCTGAACACACCAGTGTAAGGGATGTTTATGACGAGCAAAGAAACCTTTACCCATTACCAGCCGCTGGGCAACAGTGACCCGGCACATACGGCAACCGCGCCCGGCGGATTGAGTGCGAAAGCGCCTGCAATGACCCCGCTGATGCTGGACACCTCCACCCGTAAGCTGGTTGCGTGGGATGGCACCACCGACGGTACTGCCGTTGGCATTCTGGCGGTTGATGCTGACCAGACCAGCACCACGCTGACGTTCTACAAGTCCGGCACGTTCCGTTATGAGGATGTGCTCTGGCCGGAGGCTGCCAGCGACGAGACGAAAAAACGGACCGCGTTTGCCGGAACGGCAATCAGCATCGTTTAACCTTACCCTTCATCACTAAAGGCCGCCTGTGCGGCTTTTTTTACGGGATTTTTTTATGTCGATGTACACAACCGCCCAGCTGCTGGCGGCAAATGAGCAGAAATTTAAGTTTGATCCGCTGTTTCTGCGTCTCTTTTTCCGTGAGAGCTATCCCTTCACCACGGAGAAAGTCTATCTCTCACAAATTCCGGGACTGGTAAACATGGCGCTGTACGTTTCGCCGATTGTTTCCGGTGAGGTTATCCGTTCCCGTGGCGGCTCCACCTCTGAATTTACGCCGGGATATGTCAAACCCAAGCACTTAGCATGGCTTTCTGAGGCTTTCGTGTAGTTGCTGGTTTTTACACTTAATCTTTTGATAATAAAGAATAAGTTTATCTGGTGCTTTCACTGAATTTTCCTCGTTATCTGTGTGTTGCAATCATCTCTGTATTGCAGCTTGTATTGCTTTTTGGGGCTAAAAATGGCTGGCGAGAACAAACTGAGCGACAAAGCGCTTAAAGGATATCTGGGGAAACCCAGAGAAAAGCAGATCACCATTGCTGATGGAAAGGGGCTTTCTATTCGTGTGAGTACTAAAGGGGCTGTGAGCTTTGTTTTCTTCTACAGGTTAGCAGGTGGCCGGGCTGCTCCGGTCTGGCTAACGTTGGGTAAATATCCTGATATGTCACTCAAACAGGCAAGGGAAAAGCGCGACGAGTGCCGTGGTTGGTTGGCTGACAAACGTGATCCGCGTATCCAGATTAAGATTCAGGCTGAAGAACGCTTAAAGCCGGTTACAGTGGAGGATGCACTAAATTACTGGTATGAAAATTACTGTAAGGTGCGTCGTAAAACTCATGCTGTAACGCTTGGCAGATTTCGAAAGCATATCTTTCCCTATATCGGTCATTTGCCCGTAAATGACACTCACCTATATGAATGGCTGGACTGTTTTGACCGAATTAAACGTAATGCACCAGTTATGGCGGCGTATGTTTTTTCTGACACTAAATTAGCTCTTCGTTTTTGTCGGGTACGCCAGTACGCGACGTGTGATGCTTTAAAGGATTTGCGCATGAGTGATGTGGGGCAGATTGCAGGTAAGCGGGATCGGGTTCTGGATGAAGCCGAACTCGGCCAGCTCTGGAAGGCAATTTTTGTCGAGCCTGATTTAAAACTAATGTCTGAATACACGCGAAAAATGTTTGTGCTTTGTACAGTATTTGGATGTCGAATGAGTGAAGCCCGATTATCAGAATGGAGCGAATGGGATCTCGAAAGTTGGGTTTGGACTGTACCAAAAGATCACTCAAAAACTGGTGTTGAAATCGTCAGACCAGTACCTGAAATTCTACGACAGTGGGTAACGGATGTTCACGAAGAGACAAAACATACTGGTTATGTGCTGGGAAGTCTGCGAATTAGAGAAAGCGTAAGCAAGATTGGGGGGAAAATCGGTAAACGTTTGGGCCATGAAAAACAATGGTCACTACACGACCTTAGAAGAACGCTATCTACTCATCTAAGTGATCTCGGTGTTGAATTTTATGTAGTAGAACAACTGTTAGGCCATGCGCTACCTGGCGTGGCAGGTGTTTACAACCGGAGTAAGTTTATGGCTAAAAAACTGGATGCTCTGGAACTCTGGACTACATATCTCAATAGCATCGCAGGTGCTGATTCAAAAGTGACAATCCTCAAACAAAAGGTTGGTTAACATGAAAAAAATGGCAATTGTTGATAAAAAGGGTCTGGAGTACATTCCTAACATTGACCGAATGATCCGTGAGAAAGAATGTCGGGAGCTAACCACTCTTGCGAACAGCACACGCTGGAAGCTGGAGAAGGAAGGAAAATTTCCTAAGCGGATCAAGATTGGTTCCACTGCTGTTGCATATCGTCTTTCAGAAGTGCAGGCATGGATTCGAGGTGAGTGGGTAGTTTAAATTATCTCAGAATAAAATATTATGAATTACTGATTTGAGAATTTGTACTCAAATCAGTAATAACATTCTTTATAAGAGATTAAATCCAAATAAAGAGTAATCATATACCGGGGTGCATTGCATCCCACTGAATATGCTGATGTTTTTTTCTGTCTCTATCCTTTTTTCAATAAGTTGTTGTATATTTTTACAGTACAATTTGTGTGTGATGTTATTATCGTAAGCCTGATATAGCAACGTCAATGTTGATGCTATGAAACATGCAGAAAGAAAATGAACTAGTACATGTGAGCGTTTTTTGGTTGTCCATGATGCATTCGCTTGTGAAATATAAATCATTCTGAGAATGATAATGATGATAGACAGTAACAGACCACTCAATAAAATAAGTATTGGGTTTGCGTATTTAATTAATGGTTGAGAGCAAAAAACTATTATAGCTCCTGTGACTGCGTATGAGAAAAAGGAGTAATTAAACTTCTTACTCCTTCTCTCAAGTATTTTAATTTCATCTTGTGTGGGGGTTTTAGATGCCTCTAATATAAGTTTATTAAATGTTTCTGTTATCTTGTTTTTTGTGTTTGTGGCTATTTTTTTTAGATTCATAGCATTCTAACTCCCTTAACTTATTTATTACTTTCTCTTTATGATAAGAGAGGGGAATGACTTGGTAAAGTGATTTGTCATTAATAATGATAATCCTTGCGATAAATATTTCTGCAAGTTATTTACCTGTTTGTTGCTATCTTGTTAAGCGTTGGGTGTGGTTTATGTTTGGAGCGACTTTATTTAATCGTGATTTTATGGATTTATATTTATATCCTGTAAGATAAGCGCATGTTAGTTCAGGAGTAGTGTCAGATAAAATTATTCGGAGTAGAACTACCTTTTCTGTTTATTGCCAGTATTTACATAGCAATGCGCCGTAGTTACTCACATCACGGCGCTGATACTAATTATTCAGATTCTTTGGCTTTACGCCGCTGGAGTTCTTCACGAGCGACGGCTACGAGTTGCCCGATTTCCTCCGCTGCCTTGATACCGATTTGTTCGACCTTAGCTAAGGCATCCAGTGAAGACACGAGGGGATTTTCTCCGCTTCCTTCTGCCTGGCGGCGGGCGATTTCACCGCGCATGGCGGTTACGATAAATCCGGCATTGCTTTCACCGTCCAGCTTAACGGATTCCATCCCTTGCATAACATCTAGTGGGACTCTGACAGTTGTCAGTTGTGATTTTGCGTTTTTGTTAGCCGTTGCCATTTCTGAAACTCCTAATCATCGGTGTGTTTCAGTATACACAAAAAAAGAAATACAAAAAGCCTTGACGTGTGTTTCATGCGCTCATAACATGAAACACACCGAAAGGATTGTTGAAATACAAAGAGCAACGCCCCGCAGTGCTGGGAACACATACGGGGCGTCTAACCAACAACGTAAACTAGGAGCCGTTATGGTTGCTGTAAATCATATACCACACCTTGTACACACACAAACGGCCTTTGTGTGGCGTTTTCTGGCACTGAGTGCCGGAGAATCTCAAATCATCCACGTAACCGCCTGGACGGAACGCGAAGCGCGTAGCCGTTGCCCGTCCGGTTGTGTTGCTGTATTCGCTGCAAAAATCCGCCAGGGAGTGAGTCATGCTTAAAACCTTCCGTGTATTTGCCCGAGCTGTTAACCCAATAGGCCACACAATTGGTATCGCTCAGAATGTGAAGGCTGTTAATGTTCAGACGGCTATTGCTGCGGTGAGAAGCGAATCATCAGAATATGGCTTATCACAAGTCATTATTTCAGCAGTGTATGAATTAAAAGAGGTGCATTAATGCAGGAAATCACATTACACGAAGCCGCTGAACGTGCGCACCAGACAGAAATTATTTGCCGCCTTCTTGAGGTATATCCGAACAAAATTACAGATGCTGATATATCCGCGCTGGCGAGCCTACTGGCGCGCCTTTCGGGAAGTGTCGCTAGTTTCCTCATTGAGGAAGAAAGTAAGCTGGTGGGGGATTAAATGAATACAGAACGGGAAGTCTTTTTTAAATTGTTAGCATGTGCAGAAAGTTCATTAACTTTAAATAATTCAGCAAAAGCAATATTAAATATGTGGCTTGATTGCATAAATGACAATGAAGATGCAAATATTGCTTATGGCCTGTTGTCACTTATTGATGAATCAGCAGAAAAACTCAATGACGCAATAAATAGTGCCCTGCTATCAAATAAGTCGAGTTAAGTCGAGGAATAAATAATATGGAAATGAAAAATTCTGGCTTTATTGCCAGCGGCCCCGCTCGGCCTGAATTTATGAACGGCGATATTTACCGCGATAAATACGGCGGCACGGTAACGATTAAAGGCGTGGCAGAACGGCGCATCACTTACCGCCGTGAGGGGTATAGCTATGACTGCGTGATGCCTGTTTATCAGTTCCGGCGTGATTTTTCCCTGGTATATGCCGCACCCCGCAGTAAGCCCATCAGCAGGGAAAAAGCGCGGGGAAACATCCAGAAAATGAAAAGCATGATTAACGCATTCAGGGGCAAAAAATGAAACTGGCACCGAACTTAAAAAAACAGCCACGCGACAGACTGACAGAGGTAATCATCTTTGCAGGTAGTGATGCGTGGAGCCATGCGAAAGAGTGGCGGGAATGGGCGGGTAAACATATTGCCGCTGACGATGTGCCGCCTGTCGTGCTGGCTGATGAGCAACTGAAAAATATCACCGATTACCGGATCATTGATGAAGATCGTCAGTGTGTGCGTGTTTACCGCGCAGGACATATCACAGAGCACAGCATGACGCAGATTGTTACGTTACTGGCTGTGGCTGGAGTGAAGACCGTACACGAATACGCGGGGATTACTGACACCAGCCCAGTGGATTTATCCGAGCAGTTGCCGCGACTCAAAGAGGAATGCGAGCGTGGGGAAAGTCTGGTGCTTAATCTTCCGACGAAGCAAAAGGCGCAACTTTCACAGATGGCAGACAGTGAACGTGCACAACTACTTGCCGATCGCTTTGATGGTGTGTGTGTTCATGCAGAAAGTGAAATCGTCCACGTATGGCGCGGCGGGGTATGGTGTCCGGTCAGCACAATGGAGCTGAGCCGCGAAATGGTGGCGATCTATTCAGAGCACAGGGCCACGTTCAGCAAACGTGTAATCAATAACGCCGTGGAAGCGTTAAAAGTTATTGCCGACCCCATGGGGGAGCCGTCCGGTGATTTGCTACCGTTCACTAATGGTGTGCTTAACCTGAAAACGGGGGAATTTTCTCCGCACTCGCCGGAGCACTGGAGCACCACGCACAATGGCATTGAGTACACGCCACCAGTAGCAGGGGAAAACATCCGCGATAATGCGCCAAATTTCCATAAATGGCTTGAACATGCTGCAAGAAAAGACCCGCGCAAGATGATGCGTATATGTGCCGCGTTATACATGATTATGGCGAACCGCTACGACTGGCAGATGTTCATTGAGGCCACCGGAGACGGGGGAAGCGGTAAGAGTACATTTACCCATATTGCCACCCTGCTTGCTGGCAAACAGAACACCGTAAGCGCGGAGATGACATCACTCGATGATGCAGGAGGGCGCGCGCAGGTTGTCGGGAGTCGTCTTATCGTCCTTGCCGATCAGCCGAAATATACGGGGGAAGGCACGGGCATCAAGAAAATCACGGGAGGCGATCCCGTTGAAATTAACCCGAAATATGAGAAGCGATTCACGACGATAATAAGAGCGGTGGTACTGGCAACCAATAACGACCCGATGATCTTTACCGAACGGGCCGGAGGTGTGTCACGCCGTCGGGTGATTTTCCGGTTCGACAACATTGTAAGGGAGGACGAAAAAGACAAGGAATTACCGGAAAAGATAGCGGCAGAAATCCCCGTAATTATCCGCCGCTTGCTGGCTAATTTTGCTGACCCTGAAAAGGCACGGGCTTTATTACTGGAACAGCGTGACGGTGATGAAGCTCTGGCAATAAAGCAGCAAACGGATCCGGTTGTTGAGCTTTGCGCGGCGCTGGAGTTTCTGGAGGAAGCTCGTGGGCTAATGATGGGCGGTGGTGGTGACACCGTGAAGTACACGACCAGAAACAGCCTTTACCGTGTCTATATGGCCTTCATGGCATACACAGGAAAGGGGAAATGTTTGAGCGTGAATGAGTTCGGAAAGGCTATGAGGTCAGCGGCGAAAGTTTACGGATATGAATATATTACGCGAAAAGTTAAGGGAGTCACGCAGACCAACGCAACGACTACTGATGATTGCGATGCGTTTTTATAAAAAATGGCAATGGTTATCTACCTTGTCTACCTGACTGAAAGAAAATACTTTTATTTCAATGTATTAATGCAGGTAGATAACTATTTTTCACTGTCTACCTGTTATCTACCTTATCTACCCATTTTTGTAGACAGGTAAGGAGACGGGTAGAGATGAGGTAGACAGCTATTTGGGGCTGTCTACCTCCCTGAAACCCGCGCCATTACTGGCCTGATAACTAATCAGGTAGACAAGGTAGACAAGGTGGTGGTGCACAAAAAACTTTTTAAACGAGGGGGTAAAAATAAAAATGCACACATCAGGAAAACTGAACAAACATATAAAGCCACATTACCGCGCCCTTGATATGGCTGAACACTGGCTAAGGGTGGCGATTAAGGCAATAGACCGCAACGCCGGGGAAGGATACGCGAAAGCACATCCCGAACTGATAAGCGCATTCATGACAACGGCGGCTGCAAACTTTGCCACGCTGACCGAACGGGAGATTGCTGAAGCGGAGGAAGTGACAACAATCAATATTAAGTCCGGAGAGCAGGCAGCATGACGGCGCAAATATCAGTTTACGGGCGGTTGGTGGACGACCCGCAGACAAAACAGACCAGCAAGGGCACCCCCATGACGCTGGCGCGTATGGCGGTATCACTGCCCTGCAGTCAGTCGGATGACGGTCTGGCGACGTTGTGGTTATCTGTCCTGGCGTTTGGCAGACAAGCCGACGCGCTGGCAAAGCATCACAAAGGCGAACTCCTGAGCGTGGCGGGTAACATGCAGATGAGCCAGTGGACTGGACAGAACGGCGAAACGCGGCAGGGCTGGCAGGTTATCGCAGACAGCGTAATCAGTGCGCGATCGGTGCGACCGGGCGGCAAAAAAGGCCAACAGGGGCAGGCTACTGACGCACTGAACAGAGCAAAACAACAGGCAGATCAGCAAGGAAGCCAGCCACCAGAGGGAGATAATGAGCAATGGGGAGATGATATCCCGTTTTAAATATTGCCAATAAAAAAAGCCGGAAAAAATAAATTTTCCGGCATGCTACATAAATCCCGACCAAAGGGAGTGAAGATATTAACACTAATTGTCCGCACTGAAGTTGTCACCCCAAAACTTTATACAACATTGCACTCGGTTGCATGTGTTCGCATGACAAATATCGGTGATAGCATATATCCACAATTATTTTTAATGAATGCAAAGAGGATGCGTATGGTTGATTTATATTCGCCTACTCAGCTTGTACAGGTAGTTAATGCTGTAGATGTACAAAAACAACTAAATGCGTTGTTTACCAGTTTGTTTTTTACTCGCTCGGTAATGTTTGAATCGCGCGATATTATTCTTGATACAATCGACGATCCAAATATCCCAATTGCAGCGTTTTGTTCTCCTATGGTGGGTAGTAAAGTTTCACGTGACGAAGGGTACGAATCAAAAACAATTCGTCCAGGCTATATGAAGCCGAAAAGCAGCATTGATCCAAATAAGTTAGCTGTGCGCCCTGCTGGTGTGTCACCTGAGCAATACAATGCTTTTGGGGCGCGTAATATTAAAGTTAAACAGGCGATTGTAAATCAGGCTAAAGCTATTCGTGCACGTATTGAATGGCTTGCTGTTCAGGCAATCACAACGGGGAAAAATATCATTGAGGGCGATGGTATTGAACGTTATGAGCTGGACTGGAATATAAAACCACAAAATATCATCACTCAGTCTGGCGGTACTGAGTGGTCAGGTAAGGATAAAGAAACTTTTGATCCAAATGATGATATTGAGAGCTACGCAGAATTTAGTGAGGGCGTCACTAATATCATCATTATGGGTGGTAATGTATGGAAGAAATACCGTTCATTCAGAGCGATAAAAGAGGCTTTGGATACCCGTCGTGGTTCTAATTCCGAACTGGAAACGGCCCTTAAAGACCTTGGTGATTCGGTGAGTTTTAAAGGGTATATGGGCGATGTTGCGATTGTTGTTTACAGCGGGCGTTATACCGACGAGGACGGAACAGAAAAACATTTCCTTGATCCTGATTTGATGGTGCTTGGCAATACGGCTCTTCAGGGGATTGTCGCCTATGGCGGTATTCAGGATCCGGAGCTAATCCGAATGGGGCTGACTAAAGCCGAACTTGCACCGAAAAACTATATTGTGCCTGGTGATCCGGCTATTGAATATGTGCAGACACATTCAGCACCACAGCCAATACCGGCCCGCATCAATCGTTTTGTTACCGTTCGCATTGGCTAAGGGGGAGCAATGGCTACTCATTACACTGAACTCATGGCTGGCACTGAAGCACTGGTGACTACGCTGGGGATATTTTCAGCTAATAAAGGGGTAATTCCTGCATTTACGCCACTGATGCAGGAAGATGCAACAGGTGCACTGGTGGTATGGGATGGTTCGAGCGTAGGTAAAGCGGTTTATGTTTCCGCTGTACAAATCGACACCGCGAAAAAAACACAGGCTCAGGTCTATAAGACAGGTGTCTTAAATGTTGATGCTCTGAACTGGCCTGAGTCTGTAAAAGAACTGTCAGTAAAGATTGCAGCATTTGTTGGCTCAGGTATTTCTGTTCAGCCGCTGGCTCGTGTGTAAAGGGGGATACAATGCAGAATGATTACAATGACCTTAAGCCAATTGCCGAAATGATGTACCCGAATCCAGCTGTAGAGGAATTAAAAGCTATCGCTGACAAAATGTGTTTAAGCGAGCGCCTTGTTGATATGAATCAGGTGATGGAAATTACAACCCTGAGTCGGCGTACACTGCTAAACCTTGAGGCTAGTGGAGAGTTCCCGGAGCGTGTGCAGGTTACGGAAGGGCGTAAGGCCTGGTATTTAAGTGAAGTGATCGACTGGATAAATAATATTCCTCGCGCTTCTGAATATTGCCGCGTACCTGTCCCAAAAAAGCCAGATGCGGCGCTATGCCTCAAGATTGAGCGTGTACGCCGCAATGCACGGGATGGTCGCTATAAGCTGATTGGTTGATGAAATTAGGGCCCGCTCTGGCTGGCGGGTCCTTTCCGGCGATCTGACAGGCTACGGGGCGTCAGGCGCGCAGTTTTTCTCTATTTATGGAAATTTTCCGGTTTAAGGCATTTCCGTTCTTCTTCGCCGTAACTTTATGTTTTTATTTAAAATACCCCCTGAAAAGAAAGGAAATGACAGGCGCTGAAAACGGGCATTTTGGCCTCTGTCGTTTCCTTTCTCTGTTTTTGTCCGTGGAATGAACAATGGAAGTCAACAAAGATCAACTGGCTGACATTTTGGGCAAGAGTTGTGCAATACTTTTGTCAGACGTAAATATTTTTGAGGAACATTATTATATTGATGTAATTAGAGATATGTTTGATAGGACTAGAAATAAAGCAGACGCCTTAGTTATGTCAATTGCTGAAATAATAAAGGAAAATAGCAATGATAAATAGAAAAAAGCGGTCACGCGACCGCTTTTATTATTTGCAAGTTATTTTTTTGCTGGAGATAAACTATTACTGTTCACCAATTTGCTCTCTAAACTGTGTACTGAACGTATCTAGTTGAGAGACAAATGAATGTGCATTTAAAAATTTATTATAAATCTCTTCAGCTGTGCTTTCTAATACAAAAGTAGCATAATTATTATGTGCTAATTTATTTCTTAGCTCTCCGATTTCCATAAAATCAGAGATAGACTTGGTCAACTCTGTGCTTGATTTTACCTTCTCAATCATAAACTCTTTAAATTTTGGGCCAAAAAAGGAAAAAAACTGGTTTGCATTCCTTTTTTTCCAATCAAAGAGTGTATGATACTGCCTGGTTAGGGCCTTATTATCGATAAAATCGTGTGTAAGATTACATTGGCTTGGGTTAAGCATACAATGTATCTTAGTTACAACTAAAGTTTCAAAATAGCTAGCACATGCTAATAGCATTACTTTTGAAAATTGTGATTTGTAATCATTAGCAAAACTAATCTCATTATGAGTTAGAAGAAAATCATAATAACACTTATAGTTATTAAACATACTTTCAATAGAAGTATATCCCATATCCTCCATTATTTTACATTCCCTCCAAAATTGTTCTTGCACGTTCTAGACGTCCAATTACATGCTCTCTTCTTGTTGTTTTATCAGTACTAAATGTCAGAAATTCAGGATCATTTTTAAGCTTATCGATGTAATTCACCGTCACTTGTCTTATTTTTAGATCTTTATCTTTAAATGAGTCATAAGTTGCAGCATAAAAAATTGACTCAAATAAAGTTATACTCATACGATTCCCACCAGTTCTGAAATTGATTTCATCAATTCCATCAACACTATCCATAAATTCATTCCATATATTACTAAATAAAGTTATGTCTTTAGTGTCGTAGTTTTTTGCATAATTTGAGAAATTGTTCAAAAAACCGCTAACTGAGCTTTTGTATTGAGATGTAAAAAGGGACATAGCAAATGTGCGCAATATCGCTTCAATATCACTCAATCGCATGTCAACAACATTTTTTGAAAGAATTTTTCTCCATGTCTTGTTTTCATTCAATGAAACAAGATTTGAAAGAAAGTCTGAGTGATATAAACTCATACGAATTTCTTGAGGAGAAAGGTTCATTCCCCCACTATTTAGGCGGTTAAATATTTCAAACATTGCACCATCTTCCGAATCTTGTGCAACCGGTTTGATTACCATATTTCGTATGGTTGCCAGATTTAAAGTGGTTTGAAATTCGTTTAATGTTTCATAGTTTTTCCCATTAAACTTGTTTTTTTGGGTGTCTGATAGACCATCAAGTTTTAGGTTGAACTTTGTGAAGTATTCATCATTGTGAAGAATGTTTTCTGGAATGTTTCCATTATCTTCAAAGATTTTTCTCAGTTCAGAACGTTTCTCTTTTCTAGGGAATACACCATTTACAAAGTAATAAAGGGTCATTAATCTCTGCTGACCATCTATCACTAAAAATTCATTTTTATCTTGTTCATATAAAAATATTTGAGGTATAGGAAGGCCTATTAAAAGAGATTCAATGAGTTTTGATGCTCGTTTGATATCCCAAACATAATGCCTTTGAAAGTTAGGGATTTTAAAAACTTTTGATTTAATAAAACTTATAATTGTGATTATATTAAAATCATTGGGCGTAGTAGTAAGTTGAAACTCATCAATTGGATAGGATTCTGGCTCATCCTCGTATTGCTTTTCTTCATAATCTTCTGGTTGCATCGTGTCATCCTTTTTCTTCGTGAATATGGTTTTTAGACAAGTCCTCACTACACATATCTGTATTGCAGAAAGTATTGCAGTGATAGGAGTTGCGTAGATATATAAACCACAAAGCTAAGTGAAATCAAATAGTTCTTTCGGGATTGACTCATGTAACCCAAGCATGAGGTGAATCCGCAGATGACCCTGCGTCGCCTGCCGGATGAAGATCCGCAGAATCTGGCGGACCCGGCTTACCGCCGCCGTCGCATCATCATGCAGAACATGCGAGACGAAGAGCTGGCCATTGCTCAGGTCGAAGAGATGCAGGCAGTTTCTGCTGTGCTTAAGGGCAAATACACCATGACCGGTGAAGCCTTCGATCCGGTTGAGGTGGATATGGGCCGCAGTGCGGCGAACAACATCACACAGTCCGGTGGTACGGAGTGGAGCAAGCGTGACAAGTCCACGTATGACCCGACCGACGATATCGAAGCCTATGCGCTGAACGCCAGCGGCGTGGTGAATATCATCGTGTTTGATCCGAAAGGCTGGGCGCTGTTCCGTTCCTTCAAAGCCGTCAAGGAGAAGCTGGATACCCGTCGCGGCTCTAATTCCGAGCTGGAGACAGCGGTAAAAGACCTGGGCGAAGCGGTGTCCTATAAGGGGATGTATGGCGATACGGCGATCGTCGTGTATTCCGGACAGTACGTGGAAAACGACGTCAAAAAGAACTTCCTGCCGGACAACACGATGGTGCTGGGGAACACTCAGGCACGCGGTCTGCGCACCTATGGCTGCATTCAGGATGCGGACGCACAGCGCGAAGGTATTAACGCCTCTGCCCGCTACCCGAAAAACTGGGTGACCACCGGCGATCCGGCGCGTGAGTTCACCATGATTCAGTCAGCACCGCTGATGCTGCTGGCTGATCCTGATGCGTTCGTGTCCGTACAACTGGCGTAATCATGGCCCTTCGGGGCCATTTTCTCTCTGTGGAGGAGTCCATGACGAAAGATGAACTGATTGCCCGTCTTCAGGTGCTGGGTGAGCAACTGAACCGTGATGTCAGCCTGACGGGGACGAAAGAAGAACTGGTGCTCCGTGTGGCAGAGCTGGAAGAGGAGCTTGATGACACGGATGACGCTGCCGGTCAGGACACATCTGTCAGCCCGGAAAATGCGCTGACCGGACATGAAAATGAGGTGGTATCAGCGCAGCCGGATACCGTGATTGATACGGCTGCTCTGGTCACGGTCGTGGCACTGGTGACGCTGCATACTGATGCACTTCACGCCACGCGGGATGAGCCTGTGGCATTTGTGCTGCCGGGAACGGCGTTTCGTGTCTCTGCCGGTGTGGCAGCCGAAATGACAGAACATGGCCTGGCCAGAATGCAATAACGGGAGGCGCTGTGGCTGATTCCGATAACCTGTTCGATGCTGCCATTGCCCGCGCCGATGAAACGATACGCGGGTACATGGGAACGTCAGCCACCATGACATCCGGTGAGCTGTCCGGTGCTGTGATACGTGGTGTTTTTGATGACCCTGAAAATATCAGCTATGCCGGACAGGGGGTGCGCGTTGAAGGCTCCAGCCCGTCCCTGTTTGTCCGGACTGATGATGTGCGGCAGCTGCGGCGTGGAGACACACTGACCATCGGCGAGGAAAACTTCTGGGTGGACCGGATTTCGCCGGATGATGGCGGAAGCTGTCATCTCTGGCTTGGGCGTGGCGTGCCGCCTGCCGTTAACCGTCGCCGCTGAAAGGGGGATGTATGGCCATAAAAGGTCTTGAGCAGGCCGTTGAAAACCTCAGCCGTATCAGCAAAACGGCGGTGCCTGGTGCCGCCGCAATGGCCATTAACCGCGTTGCGTCATCCGCGATATCGCAGTCTGCGTCACAGGTTGCCCGTGAGACAAAGGTACGCCGGAAACTGGTAAAGGAAAGGGCCAGGCTGAAAAGGGCCACGGTCAAAAATCCGCAGGCCAGAATCAGGGTTAACCGGGGGGATTTGCCCGTAATCAAGCTGGGTAACGCGCGGGTTGTCCTTTCCCGCCGCAGACGTCGTAAAAAGGGGCAGCGTTCATCCCTGAAAGGTGGCGGCAGCGTGCTTGTGGTGGGAAACCGTCGTATTCCCGGCGCGTTTATTCAGCAACTGAAAAATGGCCGCTGGCATGTCATGCAGCGTGTGGCCGGGAAAAACCGTTACCCCATTGATGTGGTGAAAATCCCGATGGCGGTGCCGCTGACCACGGCGTTTAAACAGAATATTGAGCGGATACGGCGTGAGCGTCTTCCGAAAGAGCTGGGCTATGCGCTGCAGCATCAACTGAGGATGGTAATAAAGCGATGAAACATACTGAACTCCGTGCAGCCGTACTGGATGCACTGGAGAAGCATGACACCGGGGCGACGTTTTTTGATGGTCGCCCCGCTGTTTTTGATGAGGCGGATTTTCCGGCAGTTGCCGTTTATCTCACCGGCGCTGAATACACGGGCGAAGAGCTGGACAGCGATACCTGGCAGGCGGAGCTGCATATCGAAGTTTTCCTGCCTGCTCAGGTGCCGGATTCAGAGCTGGATGCGTGGATGGAGTCCCGGATTTATCCGGTGATGAGCGATATCCCGGCACTGTCAGATTTGATCACCAGTATGGTGGCCAGCGGCTATGACTACCGGCGCGACGATGATGCGGGCCTGTGGAGTTCAGCCGATCTGACTTATGTCATTACCTATGAAATGTGAGGACGCTATGCCTGTACCAAATCCTACAATGCCGGTGAAAGGTGCCGGGACCACCCTGTGGGTTTATAAGGGGAGCGGTGACCCTTATGCGAATCCGCTTTCAGACGTTGACTGGTCGCGTCTGGCAAAAGTTAAAGACCTGACGCCCGGCGAACTGACCGCTGAGTCCTATGACGACAGCTATCTCGATGATGAAGATGCAGACTGGACTGCGACCGGGCAGGGGCAGAAATCTGCCGGAGATACCAGCTTCACGCTGGCGTGGATGCCCGGAGAGCAGGGGCAGCAGGCGCTGCTGGCGTGGTTTAATGAAGGCGATACCCGTGCCTATAAAATCCGCTTCCCGAACGGCACGGTCGATGTGTTCCGTGGCTGGGTCAGCAGTATCGGTAAGGCGGTGACGGCGAAGGAAGTGATCACCCGCACGGTGAAAGTCACCAATGTGGGACGTCCGTCGATGGCAGAAGATCGCAGCACGGTAACAGCGGCAACCGGCATGACCGTGACGCCTGCCAGCACCTCGGTGGTGAAAGGGCAGAGCACCACGCTGACCGTGGCCTTCCAGCCGGAGGGCGTAACCGACAAGAGCTTTCGTGCGGTGTCTGCGGATAAAACAAAAGCCACCGTGTCGGTCAGTGGTATGACCATCACCGTGAACGGCGTTGCTGCAGGCAAGGTCAACATTCCGGTTGTATCCGGTAATGGTGAGTTTGCTGCGGTTGCAGAAATTACCGTCACCGCCAGTTAATCCGGAGAGTCAGCGATGTTCCTGAAAACCGAATCATTTGAACATAACGGTGTGACCGTCACGCTTTCTGAACTGTCAGCCCTGCAGCGCATTGAGCATCTCGCCCTGATGAAACGGCAGGCAGAACAGGCGGAGTCAGACAGCAACCGGAAGTTTACTGTGGAAGACGCCATCAGAACCGGCGCGTTTCTGGTGGCGATGTCCCTGTGGCATAACCATCCGCAGAAGACGCAGATGCCGTCCATGAATGAAGCCGTTAAACAGATTGAGCAGGAAGTGCTTACCACCTGGCCCACGGAGGCAATTTCTCATGCTGAAAACGTGGTGTACCGGCTGTCTGGTATGTATGAGTTTGTGGTGAATAATGCCCCTGAACAGACAGAGGACGCCGGGCCCGCAGAGCCTGTTTCTGCGGGAAAGTGTTCGACGGTGAGCTGAGTTTTGCCCTGAAACTGGCGCGTGAGATGGGGCGACCCGACTGGCGCGCCATGCTTGCCGGGATGTCATCCACGGAGTATGCCGACTGGCACCGCTTTTACAGTACCCATTATTTTCATGATGTTCTGCTGGATATGCACTTTTCCGGGCTGACGTACACCGTGCTCAGCCTGTTTTTCAGCGATCCGGATATGCATCCGCTGGATTTCAGTCTGCTGAACCGGCGCGAGGCTGACGAAGAGCCTGAAGATGATGTGCTGATGCAGAAAGCGGCAGGGCTTGCCGGAGGTGTCCGCTTTGGCCCGGACGGGAATGAAGTTATCCCCGCTTCCCCGGATGTGGCGGACATGACGGAGGATGACGTAATGCTGATGACAGTATCAGAAGGGATCGCAGGAGGAGTCCGGTATGGCTGAACCGGTAGGCGATCTGGTCGTTGATTTAAGTCTGGATGCGGCCAGATTTGACGAGCAGATGGCCAGAGTCAGGCGTCATTTTTCCGGTACGGAAAGTGATGCGAAAAAAACAGCGGCAGTCGTTGAACAGTCGCTGAGCCGACAGGCGCTGGCTGCACAGAAAGCGGGGATTTCCGTCGGGCAGTATAAAGCCGCCATGCGTATGCTGCCTGCACAGTTCACCGACGTGGCCACGCAGCTTGCAGGCGGGCAAAGTCCGTGGCTGATCCTGCTGCAACAGGGGGGGCAGGTGAAGGACTCCTTCGGCGGGATGATCCCCATGTTCAGGGGGCTTGCCGGTGCGATCACCCTGCCGATGGTGGGGGCCACCTCGCTGGCGGTGGCGACCGGTGCGCTGGCGTATGCCTGGTATCAGGGCAACTCAACCCTGTCCGATTTCAACAAAACGCTGGTCCTTTCCGGCAATCAGGCGGGACTGACGGCAGATCGTATGCTGGTCCTGTCCAGAGCCGGGCAGGCGGCAGGGCTGACGTTTAACCAGACCAGCGAGTCACTCAGCGCACTGGTTAAGGCGGGGGTAAGCGGTGAGGCTCAGATTGCGTCCATCAGCCAGAGTGTGGCGCGTTTCTCCTCTGCATCCGGCGTGGAGGTGGACAAGGTCGCTGAAGCCTTCGGGAAGCTGACCACAGACCCGACGTCGGGGCTGACGGCGATGGCACGCCAGTTCCATAACGTGACGGCGGAGCAGATTGCGTATGTTGCTCAGTTGCAGCGTTCCGGCGATGAAGCCGGGGCATTGCAGGCGGCGAACGAGGCCGCAACGAAAGGGTTTGATGACCAGACCCGCCACCTGAAAGAGAACATGGGCACGCTGGAGACCTGGGCAGACAGGACTGCGCGGGCCTTCAAATCCATGTGGGATGCGGTGCTGGATACTGGTCGTCCTGATACCGCGCAGGAGATGCTGATTAAGGCAGAGGCTGCGTTTAAGAAAGCAGACGACATCTGGAATCTGCGCAAGGATGATTATTTTGTTAACGATGAAGCGCGGGCGCGTTACTGGGATGATCGTGAAAAGGCCCGTCTTGCGCTTGAAGCCGCCCGAAAGAAGGCTGAGCAGCAGACTCAACAGGACAAAAATGCGCAGCAGCAGAGCGATACCGAAGCGTCACGGCTGAAATATACCGAAGAGGCGCAGAAGGCTTACGAACGGCTGCAGACGCCGCTGGAGAAATATACCGCCCGTCAGGAAGAACTGAACAAGGCACTGAAAGACGGGAAAATCCTGCAGGCGGATTACAACACGCTGATGGCGGCGGCGAAAAAGGATTATGAAGCGACGCTGAAAAAGCCGAAACAGTCCGGCGTGAAGGTGTCTGCGGGCGATCGTCAGGAAGACAGTGCTCATGCTGCCCTGCTGACGCTTCAGGCAGAACTCCGGACGCTGGAGAAGCATGCCGGAGCGAATGAGAAAATCAGCCAGCAGCGCCGGGATTTGTGGAAGGCAGAAAGTCAGTTCGCGGTACTGGAGGAGGCGGCACAACGTCGCCAGCTGTCCGCACAGGAGAAATCCCTGCTGGCGCATAAAGATGAGACGCTGGAGTACAAACGCCAGCTGGCTGCACTTGGCGACAAGGTTACGTATCAGGAGCGCCTGAACGCGCTGGCGCAGCAGGCGGATAAATTCGCACAGCAGCAACGGGCAAAACGGGCCGCCATTGATGCGAAAAGCCGGGGGCTGACTGACCGGCAGGCAGAACGGGAAGCCACGGAACAGCGCCTGAAGGAACAGTATGGCGATAATCCGCTGGCGCTGAATAACGTCATGTCAGAGCAGAAAAAGACCTGGGCGGCTGAAGACCAGCTTCGCGGGAGCTGGATGGCAGGCCTGAAGTCCGGCTGGAGTGAGTGGGAAGAGAGCGCCACGGACAGTATGTCGCAGGTAAAAAGTGCAGCCACGCAGACCTTTGATGGTATTGCACAGAATATGGCAGCGATGCTGACCGGCAGTGAGCAGAACTGGCGCAGCTTCACCCGTTCCGTGCTGTCCATGATGACAGAAATTCTGCTTAAGCAGGCAATGGTGGGGATTGTCGGGAGTATCGGCAGCGCCATTGGCGGGGCTGTTGGTGGCGGCGCATCAGCGTCAGGCGGTACATCCATTCAGGCCGCTGCGGCGAAATTCCATTTTGCGACCGGGGGATTTACGGGAACCGGCGGCAAATATGAGCCAGCGGGGATTGTTCACCGTGGTGAATTTGTCTTCACGAAGGAGGCAACCAGCCGGATTGGCGTGGGGAATCTCTACCGGCTGATGCGCGGCTATGCCACCGGTGGTTATGTCGGTACACCGGGCAGTCTGGCTGACAGCCGGTCGCAGGCGTCCGGGACGTTTGAGCAGAATAACCATGTGGTGATTAACAACGACGGCACGAACGGGCAGATAGGTCCGGCTGCTCTGAAGGCGGTGTATGACATGGCCCGCAAGGGTGCCCGTGATGAAATTCAGACACAGATGCGTGATGGTGGCCTGTTCTCCGGAGGTGGACGATGAAGACCTTCCGCTGGAAAGTGAAACCCGGTATGGATGTGGCTTCGGTCCCTTCTGTAAGAAAGGTGCGCTTTGGTGATGGCTATTCTCAGCGAGCGCCTGCCGGGCTGAATGCCAACCTGAAAACGTACAGCGTGACGCTTTCTGTCCCCCGTGAGGAGGCCACGGTACTGGAGTCGTTTCTGGAAGAGCACGGGGGCTGGAAATCCTTTCTGTGGACGCCGCCTTATGAGTGGCGGCAGATAAAGGTGACCTGCGCAAAATGGTCGTCGCGGGTCAGTATGCTGCGTGTTGAGTTCAGCGCAGAGTTTGAACAGGTGGTGAACTGATGCAGGATATCCGGCAGGAAACACTGAATGAATGCACCCGTGCGGAGCAGTCGGCCAGCGTGGTGCTCTGGGAAATCGACCTGACAGAGGTCGGTGGAGAACGTTATTTTTTCTGTAATGAGCAGAACGAAAAAGGTGAGCCGGTCACCTGGCAGGGGCGACAGTATCAGCCGTATCCCATTCAGGGGAGCGGTTTTGAACTGAATGGCAAAGGCACCAGTACGCGCCCCACGCTGACGGTTTCTAACCTGTACGGTATGGTCACCGGGATGGCGGAAGATATGCAGAGTCTGGTCGGCGGAACGGTGGTCCGGCGTAAGGTTTACGCCCGTTTTCT
>OBUS01000160.1_pt1 | contig 72534 bp, 96 predicted proteins | sample 1475921 | NCBI WGS metagenome assembly OBUS01 (sample SAMEA2579948, study PRJEB22360) | human gut metagenome | reverse complement strand
AAAAAATCACTTGGGAATGGTTTTAGTTTTTTGTGTAACATTTTATTTCCTCCTTGTTTTTACGGCTTTATTATACCTTAAAGTAATGTAAATGGAACCGTTTTCCAAAATATGAAAAAAGCACTAAAGAGGGATGGTAAAATCAAAGATTTACTAAGTGTAAGGGTAATACATATTGGCTAAATATAACCTTTAAAAATGAAAAATATGCATTTTATTCTAATAATTGCTTTATTTTATAAACTAGAGAAAAATTTTTTTATCTTGGACTAATGTGATGAATTTGTTATAATTGTAATCGTAAGAGATTTTTGTATATTTCTTTATCAAAAGTATATTATCATGGAGAGCAAGAAAGTTATTATTAATTTAAATTAATGTAGCTTAAATTGGACATTTTTTTAATTTATCATAGTCTGATATGGTCTGCAAAAATATGGCATGATAGAGTATAGTAAAATGGTAGAATAAAGAAAAAGGGAGAATTAACATGGAAAGTTTAGAAAACATAGCCGAGAGAATTAGTACGACTAAGAAGTCCTTAGAAGAGCACCCAAGACAAAATCTAGAAATTGCAATTAAGGAATTATTGGAAATTAGCAAAGAGCTGGATCTGGTAAAGAAATCGATTAAATAAAATTACTAAACGGTTAATAGAAAAGAGCAGGATATTTAATTATTTTGCTTTTTTTTTTATTTAAATATTTGGATTGAAGAATTAAAGTATTTTTATTTCCACTAGATTAGACAAAAAAGTAATGCAATATATGGTTAAGTATAGTAGTAATGTTTTATTTAACTGACATAATAAATTATTTAGAGCATATATATGTGTTAGTTATTGTGATTTAGATAGTATCAAAGCATGAGTGAATGGCAATACTAGGAGGTATGGTTGAATGTTACTTAAACCATTAATATTAGGTGTATCAATAGATTTCGGATTGTTATCAATTGCTTTAACATTAAGATTTATAATTTATCCACTATATCAGTCTTGGATTAGTCAAAAAAATCTGGTTAATGAAAAAACAATTGTAGAGGATTTAGAAAAAACGATTGAGATACGAATTGAAGAAATTGATGGATCTAATCACTATAAACAATATTTAAAGATTTGAAAGGAGTTTTAGTATGTGTTGTTTACAGGTTGACAGCCAATATTTTGATAAAATCTGTAACGGTGTGATTAACCATTTAGTTGTTTGTAAAGAAGAGGGAATTGAGCAGGGGGATTGTGTTTCTTTACGAAAACTAGGAAAAACAAATATCAGTTGTGTAGTAAAAGTTGAGTATGTTGATTGTGAAGGCTCAGGTGTAGATGAAAATTATTGTATTCTTGGAGTTAAAAGAATATAAAAAGCCCTTATTGCAGGGCTTCCCATTCTTCCATTAAAGTATTTAACTGATTTTCTAATTCGGAAATTTCATCATTGATCTGATTATATTTCTGATAATCATTTAGAACTTCTTCACTATGAAGCTGTTCAGTTAAAGTGTTGATCTTGGTTTCTAGTATAGAAATATTAGTTTCTATCTTTTTTATTTTATTTTGCTGTTTACGATAAAGAGCATTTTGCTGTTTCATATCAAGATAATCAACATTTTCTTTTTTGAGCGGCTTAGCAACGCTTTTATGATTTAAATAAGTATCGTAATTACCATCGTAACTGATGGCTTTTGTGCTCGTTAATTCGATCACACGAGTTGCTACTTTATTAATGAAATAGCGGTCATGGCTAATAAAGAAGATTGTTCCTTCAAATTGGTTTAAGGCATCTTCAAGAACTTCTTTAGAAGCAATGTCTAAGTGGTTGGTTGGTTCGTCTAAAATTAAAAGATTTGCTTGTTTTAATAATATTTCAGTAAGTACAACACGTCCTTTTTCACCACCAGAAAGTAAAGAGATTTCTTTAAAAACATCATCGCCTTTGAAGTTAAATAAGGCAAGACTGTTACGAATCTCAGTATTAGTCATCTTAGGAAAATTATCACTAATTTCATTAAAAATAGTTTTATCCATTGCTAGTGTGCTATGTTCTTGATCATAGTAAGCAAGGTCTACTTTACTACCAAATTTAATTTTACCTTGATAAGCATTTAGCTGATCGAGGATAGTTTTAAAAAGAGTTGTTTTACCCACACCGTTATCCCCGACAAGAGCAATACGCTCTTGTTTTTTTATATCGATATCAATGTTTTTAAATAAAATTTCATCAAATTTAACAGCTAGGTTCTCTATTTTTAAAACATCAAAACCGGACTCACGTTTTGGTTTAAAATTAATCGTGATTGTATCTGGCAAGTTCTCAGGCTTGTCAATACGTTCAATTTTAGCTAACTGCTTTTCTTTAGATTCGGCTCGTTTAACTTGTTTTTCACGGTTATATGATTTTAGTGTATCGATACTCTCTTGAATTCTTTTAATTTCTTTTTGTTGATTTAAATAATGTTTTAAATCAACAGCTCTTTGCTTTTTCTTTAAAATTGAATATTCGTTATATTTACATTTATAGCTTTTGGATTTTCCATTTTCGACTTCTACAATTTTATTAGAAACTTGATCAATAAAGTAACGATCATGGCTGACTGTGATGATTGCATGAGGATAATTTTTTAAATATCCTTCTAAGAAATTAATAGCACTATTATCTAAATGGTTAGTAGGTTCGTCAAGTAACAATAGCTTTGGTTCTTGAAGCAGCATTTTAGCAAGAGCTAAACGTGTTTTTTGACCACCAGATAGCATTGAAACTTTTAAATTGAATTCTTCTTCGCTAAAGCCCAGTCCCTTTAAAACGCCGGTTAATTTACTGGGATAACTATATCCATCTTTATCATGAAATGATTGAGTTAGACGATCATATTCATTTAAAATACGTTCACTATGATCAGTTGTCATTTCATTCTCTAATTGACGTAGTCGATTTTCAATTGTGATCAATGGTGCAAAAACATCAAGGCCAACATCGTAAACTGTTTTATCCATCGCTAAGTCATGCTGTTGTTTTAAATAACCTAGTGTTAATTCTTTATTACAAAAAAGGTCACCGCTATCATAGTTTTCTTCGCCCGCAATAATTTTTAGAATAGTAGTTTTACCAGCACCATTAACTCCGATAATTGCGACTTTATCATGATCATCAATTTTAAAGGTTATATCTTTTAATAAGGGAATCCCTTGAAATGATTTTGTTATATTTGAACATTCTATTAACATATTTTATCACCCAATGTATTCTAACATATTTTCATTGATATTTATAGTAAGGCTTTTGTTTTAAGAAGAAAAGTAGATATTTTATTTTAGGAATTCACAAATTTATTATTAAAAAAGTGTAATTAAAAATTACTCGATTAAATCAAGTAAATAATAGATTTTTATTAAAGTGTTTTATTTTTAGTACATCTTGTGGTAAAATTTGCTCCAAAGGGTTGTAATCAAGATTGTTTTTTTGTATAATTGTATGCAATATAAGAATAATGGGGGTATATCGTGATGGGTATGAATTTAGCATACAAAATTTTAAGTAGTAAACTTAAAGATGGAAATCTTGTTCCGGGAGAACAAATTGGAATTCAAATTGATCAAACACTAACACAAGATTCAACAGGTACAATGGCTTATCTTCAACTAGAAGCAATGAATATTAAACATGTTGCAGTAGAGAAAGCAGTGGCATATATTGATCACAACATGTTACAAACAGGATTTGAAAATATGGATGATCATGAATTTATCCGCAGTGTGGCTAAAAAGCATGGGATTGTTTTTTCAAAACCAGGTAATGGAGTTTGTCATCAATTACAATTAGAAAACTTCTCAAAACCAGGAAAGACTCTAGTTGGATCAGATTCACATACACCAACTTGTGGAGCAATGGGTATGATTGCTATTGGGGCAGGGGGATTAGATGTCGCAGTAGCGATGGCAACAGGTAAATATTACTTACAATGTCCTAGTGTTGTTAAAGTTAATTTGACTGGAAAAAAAGCACCATGGGTAAGTGCAAAAGACATTATTTTATATATTCTTCAGCAATTAACGGTTAAGGGTGGCGTTAATAAGATTATTGAATATACGGGAGATGGAGTTGCTTCATTATCATTGACTGATCGTGCTACGATTTGTAATATGGGGGCTGAATTGGGAGCCACTACATCACTTTTCCCGACCGATGAAAGAACAAAAGAATATTTAGCACAACAAGGGCGAGTAGATGATTACATTGAAATGAAAGCTGATGAAGATGCTACATATGATCAAGAATTAGATGTTGATTTAAGTGCATTAGTGCCAATGACTGCTAAGCCTCATAGTCCAGATGCGGTAGTACCAGTAAAAGAACTTGAAGGAATGAAAGTAAATCAAGTTGTGATAGGAAGTTGTACTAACTCATCTTTTGCTGACATGATGAAGGCAGCTAAGATTTTAAAAGGACGCAAAGTTGCGGATCATGTTTCTTTAGTTATTGCGCCAGGATCAAGTTCAATTCTTGCGATGCTTTCACAAAATGGAGCATTAGCTGATATGGTTCAAGCTGGAGCAAGGATTCTTGAATGTGGTTGTGGACCATGTATTGGAATGGGTCAAGCACCGCTCTCAAAAGGGATTTCATTAAGAACGATTAATCGTAATTTCAAGGGACGTTCAGGAACAAATGATGCAAGCGTATACTTAGTATCACCGGAAATTGCGGCATTGAGCGCAATTAAAGGGTACATGTCAGAAGAATTTGAAGATGATATGTATTTAGAAGAAGTGCCAAATACCCCATTTATTAAAAATGGAAATTTCTTCATTGATGAATATGACGAAAATAATGAAGTATATATGGGACCTAATATTAAACCGGTTCCACGTGGAGAAAAAATTACAGATGAAATTAGTGGAAAAGTTGTTTTAAAAGTTGGTGATAATATTTCGACAGATCATATTGTTCCTTCAGATAGCAAATTATTGCCATATCGTTCAAATGTGCCACATTTAGCAAAATTTTCATTCAGTAAAGTAGATCCTGAATTCTATGATCGTGCAATTGCTAATAATGGGGGATTCATCGTTGGTGGTGATAATTATGGTCAAGGAAGTTCCCGTGAACATGCGGCTTTAGTACCAAACTATTTAAAGATTAAAGCAATCTTTGCAGTATCATTTGCGAGAATTCATCGTTCTAATTTAATTAATAATGGTATTTTACCTTTAGTTATTGAAGCTAAAGACCAAGATTTCTTCAATGACCAAGATAGTTATAAAATCGTTAATATCAAAGATGTTGTTGAACATAATGGTAAAGTAAAAGTAATTAATGAAACTACTAATGATTCAATCGAGGCTGAATTAACATTATCACCTCGTGAAAAAGTAATGATTAATTACGGTGGTTTATTAAATGCAATTAAAGAATTGGGAGGTGAATTTTAATGAAAGCTGTTTTAATCCCTGGTGATGGAATTGGAAAAGAAATATCAAAGAGTGTCGTTGATATCACTAAAGCGATGAAGCTTGACATTGAATGGGTGGAATATCAGGCTGGTGCTGAATATGCAGCTACAACGAAAGAAGTTTTTGAACCAGGACTTGTTGATGCTATTAAAGAATATAAATGGGCTTTAAAAGGTCCGACAGCAACGCCGATTGGAACGGGATTTAGAAGTGTCAATGTTGCCTTGCGACAACAGTTTGCAACTTATGCTAATGTTCGTCCAATCAAATCATTTAAAGGAATCAATTCTCGTTATGAAGACATTGATCTGGTTATGATTCGTGAAAATACCGAAGATTTATATAAAGGGATTGAGTATATGATCAATCCAAATATGGCAAATGGAATTAAATTAATTACTCGTGAAGCGAGTGAAAAGATTTGTCGTTATGCTTTTGAATATGCTAAGAACAATAGACGTAAAAAAGTAACAGCAGTTCATAAAGCGAATATTATGAAATATACAGATGGATTATTTTTAGAAGCGTTTAGAGATGTGGCTAAAGATTATCCAGATATTGAGCCACAAGAGGTTATTGTTGATAACATGTGTATGCAATTAGTAATTCGTCCAGAAACTTTTGATGTTTTAGTTGCACCAAATTTATATGGTGATATTGTTTCTGATTTATGTGCTGGATTAGTTGGCGGTCTAGGATTTGCACCAAGTGGGAATATTGGTGATGAATTTAGAATTTATGAAGCTGTTCATGGAAGTGCACCAGATATTGCTGGTAAGGGTATCGCTAATCCGAGTGCATTATTATTAGCATTTGCATTAATGTTAGAGGCATTAGGGAAATTAGATGATGCTAATAAATTGCGTGAGGCTTTAGCAGCTGTAGTTGAAGAAGGAACTATTGTAACACCTGATATTGGGGGTAGTGCTTCAACAGACGAGTTCACCGCAGCCATCATCAGAAAGTTAGGTTAAACAATGACAAAGAATTTATTAGAAAATACCGGACATGGGTCGCTTGGAAATAAAATTTTCACCGTTTTGCGTGATAAAATCTTAAATGAGGAATATACTCAAGGACAAAAATTAAATGAAGTTGCTTTGTCTAAAGAGTTGAATATTTCTAGAACTCCAATTCGTGAGGCTCTAAAACAGTTGGAATTAGAAGGTTTGGTTAAAAGTATTCCTAATAAAGGAGTTTATGTACTAGGGTTTTCTCATCGTGATATCGATGATATGTTGGAAATTCGTTATGCTTTAGAAGGGCTAGCAATCCAATTAGCAATTGAGCGAATTAATGATGAGGAACTTGAAAAGATAAAAGAAGTGTATGATTTAATGGAATTTTATGCTGAAAAAGGTGATCAAGAGAAGTTCAATGAAATTAATATTGCTTTTCATGAGGCTATTTATCGTTGTACCCAATCAAAGTATTTTGAGCAATTATTAACAGATATTAATTATTATATTCATGTAACTTCAAGGCATTCAATTCGTCAACCGGATCGTTTAATTTCAGCAGCACAGGAGCATCGAGAAATTTATGAGGCAATTTTAGCTCGTGATAAGGATTTAGCTAAAGAAAAAATTCAAAATCATATTCGTAAAACACAAGTGCTGGTAAGAAATTACTATGAAAAAAAGCAACAGGATAAGGCCTAAGGGCCTTTTTTAATTAGTCAAAAAAGGTTTTATCAAGTATAATAAATAAATGAGGTGTAAAGATGAAAATAGGTATACTAGATGATGAGCGGTCAATGCTACTTAGAATCAGAGGGTATGTAGAGGAGGCTAGAATTAAGGAACCATATACAGTTGAACTTTTTCAAGATGTTGAAGAGTTTTTTAATTGTGGTAAAAACTTTGATATTCTTTTATTAGATATCGATATGCCAACAATGAGTGGAATACAGGTAGCAAAAAAATTATTGAAACAAAATACGATCATAATATACATAACTAATTATGAAAATAAAATGCAGGAGGCGTTTGATATTAATGTAGCAGGATATTTACTTAAATCAGAATTAGAAACAAAGTTAACGCCAACCTTGCTTAAAGCGATAAATCGTAGACAACAAAATGATGATATCTGGATCAAGAAAAAGGGAGAGATTTTTCATTTTCGAAGTAGAAATATTATTTATATCGAATCAGTAAAAAGATACTTACATTTTTATACTAATGATAATAATTTCTATATTCCTTATATGACGCTTGAAGAAGTTAATCAGTATTTACCAGATAATTTTGTCCAAATAAATAAAAGTCAGATAATCAATATTAATATGGTTGTTTCGATGAATGGATATATTTTAAAATTAAAAGGTATTGATGAATCGCTAGAAATTAGTAGAAGAAGAAAAAAAGATGTATTTAATCTTTTAATGCAGGAGATCAAAGAGTGATGATTAATTTTTTTATTGAGTATTTATATACATTGATATATGTTGTTGCTTTAAGTTATGTTATTTCATTAACCTATCCATATATTCGTAAAGAAAACATGCTTAGAAATATTATGGTTATATTAAGTTATACGTTTGTTTTGAATATTGTTACGTATACTTCACCACATAATGGCTGGTTATATGTAATTGGTAATTTAATGTGTATTAGTTTGGATTTTATTTATTGTGGGGTATTGGTTAAGAGATTTAGGCTTAATAATTTGTTTATCACTACAATTTATTATTCAATTCAAATTATTGTCGGCTCAGTTATGATTGCAGTGGCGCTAGAAATTTTTGACAATACATATTTGGATATCGTATGGGGGAGTATGCGAGTTGTTTTTCCTTTAGGAAACTATATATCATCAGCATTGATATGCAAATATGCGGTTCAAAAACGTGATTTTGTGGAACATCAGTTACCTAAAAAATTTTTATATTCGTTTTGTTTGATCAATATTGTTGAAGTGATTATTGTACTGATTTTAAACGTATTATCAGTTGAACAGGGGGATATTTATATCTTTTTTATATTGATCTTAGCAGGTGTTCAAATGATTTTGGTAAATAATTATATCATCAATTCTTCCCGTATGTATTTACGTAATAAGGAGTTAGAGTTAGCAAATTATTCATATGCTACAACTCGCCGTCATATTAGTGAATTAGAAAAAGAACAAGAACGTCTTTATAAGTTTAAGCATGACATTAATAATCATTTACAAGTCCTAGAAGAAGTAGTCGAAACAGAATCAGTCGCTAACCAATATTTAAAAGCAATTAAAGAAGATTTAAATGCTCCAGTTAAATTGATACGTACGGGAAATATTTTTGTAGATGCTTGTTTAAATGCGAAGATTCGCAATAACGATGAAGTTAATTATGTTGTAGATGCAGTGATTGATCGCAATGTTAATATTGCTCAAGACAAATTATGTTCTCTATTATTTAATCTGATAGATAATGCTACTGAAGCTGCTTTAAAAACAGCGGAGAAGATAGTTGAAATCAAAATTTTTAGTAAAGGCAATATGCTTTTGATCAGCATAATAAATTCGACTAATAGACCTCTTAATTATGAAAGTAAAAAAGGAAGAGATCATGGAAAAGGATTAATAATCATTAAAGAGGTTGTAGAAACCTATCATGGAACAATGGAATATTTCTATGAAAATAACAAGGTGCATTGCGATATTTTACTGAATGTTGATAATTAAAAAGCCGTTTATGTCATAATATTGACCGTTAGTGTAGAAAAAAAGGATAAAACCGCAAGCTGTTAAGTTGTGTAGTATAATAGATTATGGGAGAGATGTAATAATAATAAAATAAAAAGTATTGTCTTTCTATACATAATCTCCAAGTTATAATATTACTACATGGCCGCAAGTAATATTTATAGCTATTTCTCACAAACGTCTATTGGATAGAAGTTTGAATTAATAATCTAATCTCTTTTTTTAAAGCTTTGTGCTATTGTCCGGCACAAAGTTTTAATTTTTTTAGAAGTATTTAATAACAAAATAGGACCGGTTAGTACATTGAAAATATTTTTAGGAAGATTTAATAGTATAATGGACATGGAGGATAGATATGAAACGTTTTTGTGAAAAAATAAGCAGATTTTTATTAGATGTTGATAATGTGACTGAGGATGAAATTGATGAAGTAAGATTTGGTATTGAACTCATTTTGACTCAAATGATTTTATTTTTTTTGTTGTTAGCAATCGGCATTTTTAGAAATATGGTACTAGAAACAATAATATTTATTATTGCATTAGTTGGATTACGGACATTTGTAGACGGTTATCATGCTGATAGTTTTTATCGCTGTATGTTTTTAACGACTTTGTTATATCTTGGTACGCTCTATTTTGCGGATTTTGAAAATAGCTATCTTCTAATTATGGCAATACTTATTGCTGCTAAAGCATTTATGTGGCAAGAAAATCATGAAGCACGGAATGTGAAAATAAGTAAATTAATTTTTTGGGGATGTCTGGCTGTGATTGGATTAATTTATCCTATAGAACCACGACTAAGCATGATAATTGGTTTTACTTTATTTTTTACAGGTGTAAGTATGGAGGTGAAAAAACATGGCTATAAAGAAAAAAGTAGTTTCATTAGTGAAAAAAGTATCTAAAAAATATGCAGATAATTATTCACCGGGTGGGATGTACAAACCAACAAGAAATAAGAAATAACAAAATAAAAGATGCTTTTCCATTTGGTAAAGCATCTTTTATTATACCATTGCGTAATTTAATGAATTATTGGTAGGATATTGTGCTGGATTTTCAGTACCATTTAGAGCTTCTAAACGTACTTTCATTGGTACCTTATTATTAAATCTTTCGTTATTGTAGAAGTCAATATGAGTTTCAATTGCTTTTTTTAATTCATTGAAAGAATTAAATTTGTTAAGATAATACATCTCACTTTTAATAATTCTCCAAAATCTTTTAGCAGAACCGTTATCGATACATTTTCCAACTCTTGACATACTTTGAGTAATATTAGCTTCCTTCAACTTTTTTAAGATAATATTTTTTTCTTTAAGTTCAGATTGGTGTTTTAAACGTTCGTTTTCATATTGTAATTTTTCTAACTCATTTAATTGTGATTCCTCTTTGCGCTTACCTCTACTGTCTTTTAGACCTTCTTCACCTAATTCTAAATATTTCTTTACCCATTGATATACTTGTGAGTAAGAAACCTCAAAAAGTTCAGCTGCTGATTTATATTCTTTCTCATAATCTAAATAATATTATACAATTTTAATTATTTCTTCTAATGTTGCTTTTTTTGATTTGGTCATGTAGACATCTCCTTTAGGATCATAATCTGTTAATTTTTAGTGACTATTATAACTGGTAGCCCAACTTCATAAAGATGAAGAAGAATGAGTATTGTATTTATTGCTTAAATCTCTCAAAGAATCTTTACTATTTAAATGCTCTTGAATTATTATTTGTTTTATTTCTTTAATTCTGTTCTTATACTCTAAAACTGCTTGTATCTTTTTTTATTGTATATTACGTGCCATAAGAAAAGATCCCTCTTTTCATGGACAACTTTATTTAAGTTGTCTATTTTAGAGAGATCATATCAAATTCACGAATTTTTTATTTAGTCTAAATCTCTAGCGATTTCATCTTTTACTGTAACACCAGCTGCTTCTAATTCAGCGATCTTATCAGCAAATTGTGGTAAGTGTTTTTTATGAGCAATTAATAATTCATCTAAAACACGTTTAGCATTTTCACCAGAAGGAATTTGTGGATTTAAGATAAATGCTTGTAAAGCTAATCCATAATCACCAGTTACAGCAGCTTCTTCAACACATAATTCCATATTTTTCATGCATTGTAACCAACCACGTTGAGCAGGTTCTAATGGTCCAAAAGCGATAGCTAAAGCTCCAGCTGAACCGATATGAGCAGATACTTCTACAGCACAGTCAGCAGGAAGATCAGGTACAGCACCATTGTTTTTAGTAGTTACAACAAGGTGAGTATTTTTATTAGCATAGATTGATGCGATAGTTTCACATGCAGCATCTGAATAGTGAGTACCACCACGTTTAGTTAATTGTTCAGGTTTGTAATTTAAATTTGGATCTTTATATAATTCAAATAATTCTGCTTCAGTTTGTTTTACTTGTTGTCCACGAGTTCCAATTCCATTATATTCTTCAAGCCCATGAGCTAACATTTCTTGTTGACGATAGTAATATCTATGATATCCACAAGGAATTAAATTCATTTGTTTTAATTGTTCTTTAAAGAATGGGATATCATGAATATTTGCAGGAATACCAGAATCTTTACCTTCATACATTGCATCAATGATTTTTCCAGTTACATCTGTACCGTCTAAATCAAAAACGCGGTGCCAGTGGAAATGGTTTAATCCAGCAAATTTATAAATTAATTTATCTAAAGTTGTTCCGATTGTTTCTGGTTCAGCCATCATAGCCCCAACTGGTACGTTACATAAACCAATTACACGATCCCATTTACCATATTTCATAACTGCCTCAGTAACCATACCACTAGGATTTGTGAAGTTTACTAACCATGCATTTGGACATAATTCTTTCATGTCTTCAACAATGCTAAGGATTACAGGAATTGTTCTAAATGCCTTGAAGATTCCTCCAGCTCCATTTGTTTCTTGTCCTAACATACCATAAGAGAATGGAATTCTTTCATCTTTAATACGAGCGTTTAATAAACCAACTCTGAATTGAGTAGTAACGAAATCAGCATCTTTTAAAGCTTCACGACGATCTAAAGTTAAATGTACTTTAACATCGTAAGGAGAAGCGTCCCACATACGTTGTGCCATAGCACCAACGATTTCTAGTTTTTCTTTACCAGCTTCAATATCTACTAACCAAATTTCTTTGATTGGAAGTTCATCATATCTTTTAATAAATCCTTCCATTAATTCAGGAGTATAACTACTACCTCCACCAATTGTTACAATTTTTACAGGTTTCTTTTCCATCTTATTTCCTCCGTATATTTATTTTACACATAAAGCATACACGTTTATTCAAATAAATGTTTTGTTTTTTCAAGACTTGAAAATATCTATCCATCTTATTGATGATAAATCAAGGGTTTCAGGCAATTAGAAGCAGTTAAATGTACCTCGTAAGTAACAAATAAGTAACAAAAAATCAAGGCTTAGGCACCTTGATTTTGTTGATTTCTTTATATAATGTTTCAATTACGGTAGATGTATAAGTATCAAAGGTTATATCTTTCATTTTGTGACCAAGAATACGTTTTCTTATAAACAGATCAACGTTGTTAGACTGACATAATGTTGCAAATGTATCCCTAGTATCATGTATTGTATGCTTTATATTATGATTAGTTAAAAAAGAGGAGAACATAGATGAAAACTGATAGTAGGTACAGTCAATTATTCTTTTCTTTTTCTTCATCAACAGCTGTTTAACAAAAGGTTCGATAAAAGTATGAATGGGAATTACTCGATTTTTACCTGCATCAGTTTTTGATCCAGATACTAAATAGGGGAATTCTGTGTTTAAATAAATATTTTTACGCGGGATATTCAGCAGTTCATTTGCTCTTAAACCGGTGAATATATAAATAAGTATTATTTTAGCCATATCGCTGTTATCGCTCATCAATGCTCCTATTTCGTCATTTGAGAAAGCATAATGTTTAGTGCTTTCTTTTGCTTTGCCACATTTTATATATTCAGTGTAATCATCGTCACGATTTATATATTTGTGAATAACTGCATATTCAAATATTTTGCTAACTAAAACTTTCATATGTACTTTTGTACCGTAACCAGCTTTATCACAATCAAATATTTCTTGCAGATCGGCCAGACTTATTTGACTGATCTTGTGGTGGAATATACTATTAAAATGTTTAATCCACGATCTATAACCTTGAGCAGCACTTTTGGATAATGTGCACAATTCTTCCTGGTATATAATATCAAAGACTTCTTTAAAGGTAGGCATATTCTTTTCACGCTGATCAACAAGTTTTTGAAATGTATCAGGTGCCAATGCTTCAGCTTCTTTGTCACTTATCTTTTTCTTTTGGCCAAGTCTATATAAAGTCAAGGCATCGTCGGCTTCCTGCCATGTTTCATAGTATCCAATTGGTTCTTGTATCTGCCTACCGGTAATAATATCTTTTCCAGTAGTTATTTTAGCGCACCAGGGCCTTCTACGTTTACCTGATAGTTTTATTACTGTTCCTGCTTTGTTTGGTCTGCGCTTAAAAGTCTGTTTTCTAGCCATAATAAAAGCACGTCCTTTCTATAATTTGCCTTAGACGTGTTTAAATGATATAATTAAGCACGTAAAAGGACTTATGGTTTGTTGTTTTACATTTGAGATGAGGTATTGCGAGTACCTCGAAAGTTCACTATTGCGAGTAGTGGACTTTTTTGTTAAGTATATATTTTTGTTTAAATCCTAAATTTTACAAATTATTGATTTATTAATCACACTTTAATACGTTTTATCAGAAGATTATAACCTAATAGTTTATGATTTACCTAATTTCTAATTTTAATAAAAATGTTGCATTTGTTATAGAAAGTTGTATAATATCATTGTAGATATAAAACAAGTTGCTTGTTAAGTCTACATTAATTTTAAGATAACATATATATAAATGTGTCTGCATCTAAAAGAGGAAATGTTAACAACGGTTATGGTAAGCTATAACGTGGGTGTTGACATTTTTTCTTTATCGTAGTTTTCTTCAAAATCAATATACATTATTACTCTTTTGAAATTTGAATCTTTAGAGAGAATATCTATATAGTCCTTAAAATATAATTTACAAATGTCACGAAGTTGCTGTATTGATAAAATATCAATACTGTTTAGCACTCCTTTAAATACTTTAGCTATGTCATTTGTTTCAGAGAAATATATCTTAATGTCTGTTATATTTTGAAATTTTGGAGCATTTTTAAGGTTTCTTTTTTTATATGTCGGGGTTATAATTTTATCGATTTCATTATGCCCTAAAACATATGATTCTAATTTTGGTACATTAGAGATCTTTATTTTCGATGATTTGATGTACTTATATACTGGCATTAAACGATTAGGGTAAAGTGATTTAAATCTTTCTGTACACATATTTTTTGCATTAAAACTTTTGTTGTTAAAAATGATATCTTCTAATATTTCTTTATCAGGAACCAAGCTATAGCCGTATTGATTGATGATATCTTCTTTATATCCAATGGCAATGGCAATGTTTTTGTTAGAAATATCTTCTGGAATATCGTTTATTCCAAAGATAACGTTGGAGGGATCTCCACTTATAATTGTATTGTTTACTATTCGTTTGACAAGTCTCTGAGTATCTCTAATATTTTTAGGAGTCATTCCAGGAACTAGGCGATTTAATATTTGATAAATTTTTAAAAAGTTATCGGTTGCAATTTCCGTAATTGGGATGGTATCACCATTTGATGTAATTATTGTACGTTTTATTTCTAGTAATTCTTTCTCATTTTTTTTGTATGTAATAAATATGAAGTTATCACTAATTGTTTCAAGTTGCTTTGGTGTTAAACAGTTTAAAAAATCTACAACTATTTGTCTTATATTTTCGTCTGTAAAAGAATATCCAAGAAATATAATGGGAGATTCAGTGAATAAGGTTAACATTTTTGCAATAAATAATTTTCTACTTTTATTAAAAGAATCATAATCATCTTTTGTAATAATAATTGTCTCAACATCATCAATTGATCCATGTATTTTATATAATTCGGAAACATTGTATGAATCTATAGAAAAGAGTTCATGTTGCTTTGTAAAAACAGTATATTCTTTTCCCAATATATAAGTCTCAATAAAACTGTCATAATTAGTTGTAATAACTGCGGATACTTTGTTTTTTAATGATGATAATTCTTTTAATTCTAACTGGAGATTTGGTGATTTATTTAGTTTTAGATTTTTTAGTCTATGTCTTATAAACATTTTATAGGGTGATATTCCGCGTTTTACCCAACTAGGATTTTTAGTACGGCCAAAAGAGAGGTTTCTATTATAAAAAGCATCATTGAAATCATTTTCTATAATAGAACCAAGCTCTTTATATTGATCAAATTCGGATAAACTTTCCCTTTTAAATTTATCTTTGTAGCGACCTATATAAAATGGGTCACTGTTAACTTTATTAAATGATTCATTTAATAGATCTTCCCAACTTGGAAAGTTATATAGGTATCTTTTTGGAATACCTGATCCAATAAATAATACAGGTAATCTTTTACTAGCAATTATTTTTTCTAATGTATTCATTCTCATCCCTCCTCTTTTCATGCATTATGAAGTGTGTTTACCGTATTAGTTATGTATAGACTTAATTTATCACCTTACGCTAATTATTATTTTCAATTTCTAAAGTTTGCCTATATTCTGCAGCAGTAGGGACTTTAATAAAATCTACTGTTTTATTATAATTCCTTTTTACTACATCTTCTATTTCATCGAGTGTAACCTTAAAGAATTCTTTTCTAAAATTTACTTTATTTACACTTCTATCACGGAATGTTTGGTGCAATATATTTTCTAGTTCAGGGGCATTATCACTAAAAATCATTGCATGAACATCAAATTCAAAAGGAACAGAAGCGCTGCTTAATTCTTTAATTCTATCCATAGGTTCTAGTCTGCGTGTCATACCAATTTTATAAATATTTTCTCCAAATGAGCCAATATTAGAAATAATATATACAAATCCGGCTCTTGCGTTCATCTCCCTATCAAGAACAACTTGTTTTTCTTCTTCCAATTTTTTTATTTTTTCTTCTAATTCACGTATTTTATCCATATATAATTCTTTTTCAGCTTCATTAGAAGTTTTTTGCAGATATTTCATCATTCGTGTAACTTCATTGTTAAATTGCTTCTGGTCTTTTTCTAATTTTTGCTTTTGTTTTTCTATTTCTCTTCTTACCTTTTCTTCTTCTACCATTTGCTCTTTAATTGCTTTTTGTATATCTTTTTCATTATTTTTTTTCATTTCATATAGATATAGCGTGTTTAATTGATCTAGTTTAATTTGTAACCAGTTTTGATTTAATTGAATACCATCAGTTTCAAAAATCTTATTTAAACTATTGAATGAACGAGTTATTTTATTTCGGGAAGTATCGATATTTTTTATAGTGACTTTATTCATTACATTGTCACATTCTGCATTAAATAAACGGGTTATTTGTTTTGTGTTGTTTGCTATAAATTTTTTGTCCTCAATGTAAGGTGATATAGTAAGTAGTTTGCCATTTTTTAAATCATTCTCTTCATTAATACGAGAAATACTTAATTTATTTTTGTATTCTTCAGAAGTGATGTTTTCAAAATCAGCAAAATCGAAATGCTTTTTTATTGCTTCTGATTTTAAAGTGTCTAGTTCATTTAATAAATTTTGTTTCTCTTCATTTAAGTTTTCAATATCAATTTTGAGATTTTTAACATTGATGGCTAAATTTTTATTTAGATCAGATTCTTTTTCTTTAATGCTTTTTTCTAAAGTTTGGACTTTTTCAGAATACCCTTTTTCTATACTGGTTATTTTTGCTTCCAAATTCTGAACTTCTTTAGAGTAATTGTTTTTTGCTTCCTCTAATTTAGAATTGTAATCAATGATACCAAAAACATATTCTTCATGACCTATTAAAGGTTGGTATTGTTGCATTAATAGTTTAATTTTCTTTTGTCTAATGAATTGCAAAGTAATAGCAATTATTAATGGTATTCCATAAAGAACCCCAAAAAATGCTAAAAAAATAGCAAAATAAGGGCTGTAATACCATTTATTTAATTTTTCAAATTCTTCTTTTGTAATTTTGTTCATATAGTTGACCCCTCTCTCCAGTTATTTAATTCCAAATTTCTTTTTTAATAATTCAATAATATCACGAACTTCTTTTTCGCATTGTTCGGCATATTCTTGTGGACACGTAAAATGGTTTTCAAAGATGTGAATAAGTTCATGTATAGCAGTTGTTTGCTGTTGATATTTGCAGCAGCGTGCATTAATGGTAACTAAGTATGACTCACCATTATAATATGCAAATCCCCTCACATAAGAGGACATACTTTCCAGCACTAAACTAATATTGTGCCATCTTAGAAAGTCCTCAAATTCCATATAATCATCTCGTTTCTTTATTAAATGTATCGATGATTTTTAGTATTTGTTCTAGATCCTTTGGTTCTAGTTTTTTTGCTTTATCAAATAGAATAGCAAGTCGATCATTTTCAACTATTTCCTTATATAGTTCTAATAATTCAGGTTGATTTTTCAAATATTCAATATTTTCTTCATAGTCACCTAATTGTGAAAAATTAGGATCATCTACAGTTCCAACTATAATAGCAGGGGAAATTTGTAGTATATCAGCTAATGCTGCGATTCTGCTTCTTTTCATATCACCTATATTACCACTTTCCCAACGAGATACGGTGGCTTCGCTAACATCACAAGCACGAGCAACATCTTTCATAGTTAAACCTAAACTTTTTCTTTTTTGCTTTAATATATCTTTAATTTCCATATTATGTGCACCTCATTTTCTTATTTAAATTATAAGCCAAACATTACGTAAATGCAAATAGTATTGCATAAAAGTAAGTATTTATGCAAAAACGATTGACTTGCGTAGATGCAAGTGGTATTATACTTACGTAAACGCAAGGAGGTGATTGAAATTGAATTGGATATTATTGGAAGCTAAAACCAAAGAACATGGTCTTACTAATGAGGATGTTGCAAACGCTTTAAATATTGCTCCAACAACCTATTATCGTAAAAAAAGAGGTGAAACTGATTTTTATCGTGAAGAAATACAGAAAATACGAAAAATCTTAGAATTATCATCCTCAGATGTTGATGCTATTTTTTTTGATCGATAACTTACGTTTAAGTAAGTTGGATTACTAATTCATCGACCAAATAAATTATAACTCTAAATAAAAATGGGTGTCCTAAAAAGACACAAATTAAAAACCGTAAAAATAGAGTTAAAAGTAAAAAACTACAAAAGGGAAAGGAGAATTATATGAATGAATTATTAAAGGTTAATTACGGTAGTGAACGAATTACATTATCAGCAAGAGAATTACATGAGTTTTTAGAGTTAACTGAAAGATTTTCAAGTTGGTTTGAAAGAATGAAACAATATGGTTTCGTTGAAAATCAAGATTATTTGGGGTGTAAAGTTTTTAACACCCTAGCAAGACAGGAATTACAAGATTATCAAATCACAATCGAAATGGCGAAAGAGATTTCAATGTTACAAAGAAATGAAAAAGGAAAACAAGCACGTCAATATTTCATTGAATTAGAAAAGAAATGGAACAGTCCTGAATTCATTATGAATAGAGCATTGGAACTATCTAAACAAAGATGCGATGCGCTTCTTCTTGAAAATCAAGAACTTAAGCCTAAAGCGTTATTTGCCGATGCAGTAGCAACAAGCAAAACTTCAATATTGGTAGGTGATTTAGCAAAGATTTTAAAACAAAATGGAATCAATATTGGTGCAAATAGACTATTCGCTGAACTGAGAGATAAAGGCTATTTAATCAAAAGAAAGGGTAGTGACTGGAATATGCCTACTCAAAAAAGTATGGATATGGAATTATTTGAAATCAAAGAACATACACACATTGATGGTAATGGGTGCAATGTTACTACGAAAACACCTAAGGTAACAGGAAAAGGGCAGGTGTATTTTGTTAACAAGTTTTTAGGTGACAGATTATAGAAAGGAGGTGAGGAAAGTGGACGAATACAACATTAGTGTTGAGGAGGTAATGAAAATAACACACAAAGGACGTGACTGGATACTTAACGCAATCGAAAGAGGTTCGTTTCCTGGGAGCATTACTATAAGTCCTGGTGGTCGCAGAAGTGCTCATATCCCTCGTAAAGCCTTCATGGATTACATGGAACATGATCATGTACTGGTAGATGGTAACTACATTGAAGAAGCAGCAAAACGAGTTGCAGAAAAAGCATTGACTGAATTAATGCCAACGTTTCTTTTCGAAATAAAAAAAGCCGTTGCTGAGAACAACGACTAACAAAATTAAAGCATCTTCATTATAGAAGATATTCAGGAGGAAGTCAAAATGGAAGATAAGATTAGGGCTTTAGTGAAAGAATTATTTGATTCAGGTATGACTTTAGATGAAATCATTGAAACTGTAGCATCTATTGCGATGACTGAGGACTTTAAGAGGAGCACCAACCATGAATCTAAATAATTTAAGACCTCGTGGAATTTTAACCATTGTTGCAGCAATATATTTTCTTGCTGAAATAGTGACATCAATTGTAGGTATGGTCCTATGAAAGATCGTACTTTTATCAAAATACTGATATTTGCTTTAGCAATGTTCATTGCGATAAGTGTTTACCAGGTATTAGTAATTAGAAATTTAAAGTCTAGTCTCGAGACGGTGACAAAGGACCGTGACTGGGTGATTGAGAAATATAACCAAAAGGAGAAAGAAAAATGAAAAATGTAAGGTTGAAACAGATGAAGTTGAGAAACTTCAAGGGAATCAAAGAACTGGATATTGATTTCAATTTGTTGGATACAAATGTCTATGGAAAAAATGCAACAGGTAAAACGACATTAGTAGATGCTTTCAGCTGGCTGTTCTTTAATAAGGATTCAAGTGGTGCAAGTGATTTTGATGTGAAAACTAAAACACCTGATGGTGAGTATCTTCATAATTTAGAACATTTGGTTGAAGCAGTTGTTGAAGTAGATGGAACTGAGACTACATTTAAAAAGGTATTCAAAGAAAAATACACTAAACAGCGTGGAAGCACTACAGCATCATTTACTGGGCATACAACGGACTATTTCGTTGATGATGTGCCGCGCAAAAAGAAAGAATACGATGAAACAGTTAATGAACTGTTTGATAGTAATATCTTTTCGATGATCACTGATCCTTTTTATTTCAACACAAGAATGAAATGGCAGGACCGAAGAAAAACTTTGATTGATATTTGCGGTGATGTATCTGATGAACTGGTGATTAATTCACTTAATGATTTAGCACCATTACAGCAGTTATTGAATGGCAAGAGTGTTGATGATTTAAGAGCGCAGCTAAAATCACAAATGAAGCCAATAAATGATGAATTAAAAACTATTCCAATAAAAATTAATGAAGCGAACCTTGCAATCCCAACTGAAATTGAAGAAGTTGATAAAGAAAAATATAAGTTTATTAATGAAAGAATTAATGAACTGGAAAATAAAAAGCAAACAGTTTTAAACGGTGGAGCAGCTGCTGAAAAAGAAACTGAATTAATTAAATTAAGAAATCAAAAGTTATTAGTTCAAAATGAAGTTCCTGATGTCAAAGCACTTAAAGATGAAGAGTATAGTTTGAACATTCAAATTGATTCATTGGAGCGTAAAAAAGAACGTGCTGAAAATGAAATACAAGCAAAGAAATCACAACAGAAATCAAATGAATTAATGCGTGATGATTTGAGAAATAAATATCTTGAAGTAAATGCTATGCAGTATGATGAATCACAAAATATTTGTCCTCATTGTGGACAGCTTTTACCTGCTGATAAAGTAGAAGGATTCATGGAGAAGTTCAATATCAATAAATCTAAACAGTTAGAAAATATCAACAAGGACGGAAAAAGACTTAAAGAACAGTTTGAATCTCTGACTGAAGATATTGAGGTATTAGAAAAAGATATTCAAAACCATCAGATTCTAATCAATGATTATCAACTTAAATTAAAAGAGGTTGCTAAAAAAATTGCAAGCATCAATGAGGATTTTGCAAAAGAACAGGAACCAAAAATTAATGCAATTGATGAACAGATTCTTGAAACAGAACGTCAAATTGAATTTTTGAAATCCAATACATATGCTGAAACTTCAAAAATAGATGAAGAAATCAAAACTTTAAAAGAAGAAAAAGATATTTTAGATGCAATTGTTATAAGTGCTGATCTTGCTGAAAATCAAAAGAAACGTATTGAAGAACTTGAAGCAAGAGAAAAGCAACTTAATGATGAATATAACGAAAAAGATAAATTGCTTTATTTAACTGATTTATTCATTAAAACGAAAGTGGCTATGCTAACCGAAAAAATCAACAGTAATTTCAAATTATGCAACTTTAGATTATTTGAAGAACAGATTAATGGCGGTTTGAACGAAGTTTGTGAAGTAACGGTTAATGGTGTTAATTACACTGATTTAAATAATGCAATGAAGATAAATGCGGGCTTGGATGTTATCAATACAATTTGTGATTATTCAAATACATATGCACCTATCTTTATTGATAATGCTGAATCAGTTAATGAAACAATTAAAACCAATTCACAACAAGTAAGATTATATGTAACTGAAAATGATGAAACATTAAGAATTGAAAATAAATAGAAAGAGAGAAAGAAAAATGACACAAGTACAAACAAAAGAACCAAAACAAGAAATTGAATTATCTGTTCAACAGTTAGAAAAACAGGGATTGGTATTACCAAAAAATATTACCGATACGGTATTTAATACATTGTCAGTTTACCAACAGCAGGGAACAGTTTCATTCCCTCGGAATTACAGTGTAGGGAACGCTTTAAAAGCTGCATATCTTATCTATCAAAATGATTCAAAACTACAAAAATGTACAAATGCATCAGTTGCTAATGCTTTGCTTGATATGTGTATTGGCGGTTTAAACCCTTCTAAAAATCAATGCTATTTTGTACCGATGGGTGACCAATGTACGCTTATGACTTCTTACTTTGGTAAGCAAACAATGGTGAAACGTATTAAAGGTGTTATTGATGTTAGAAGTGATGTTATCTATCAAGATACAGGATATGAATTAACACTTGATGTATATGGTAATGACGATATTAAAATCACTAGTCCATGTCCACTTGATAAAAGAAAAAGTGAAAACATTATCGGAGCATGGGCAAGAATTATTCTCGAGCCTGAAGTGTGGGGAGTTGAAACATACACAGCAATAATGACATTAGAAGATATTCAAAATGCATGGTCAATGGGCAGTGCTTATGGAAAATCTAAAGCACATCAAAAATTCATGGCTGAAATGGCTAAGAAATCAGCTATCAACAGATGTATCAAAAACTTTATAAATACACGTGATGATCAAGATATTTTAATTGATACTTTGAATCGTGTAACTTCAAATGAATACGAACCTGATGTTTATGATGATGTGCAATACCAAGTAAGAGAAGAACAGGCATCACAGGTCATTGATATTTCACAAGAACCACAGGAATCGCCAAAACAAGCGCATACAGAGCCAAAACCGCAAACACAATCAAATGCACCTAAAGAAGAAAAACAAGCCACAGCGCAAGTGAAACAAGAGCAAATGGGAATTGACTGGTAATGGAAATTAAACCGATAGCAAGCAGCAGTAAAGGAAACGCTTATTTAATAAGCGATTTCCAAACTACTGTACTTATTGAATGTGGGATACCACTTAAAGAACTAAAAAGAAAAACAAACTTTATTGTTCCTAGTGTAATTGATGCTTGTTTGGTGAGCCACGTTCACCAAGATCATTCTAAATCGCTAAAAGATTTATTGAATGCGGGTGTTAGGTGCTACGCACTGAAAGAAGTATTTGAAGCTAAAGAGATTAATAATCATCACAGGGTGAAAAGGCTTAAACATTTAAAGCAGATTGATATAGGCACATTTAAAATAATTCCTTTGGAAATGAATCATGATGTTCCTTGTGTTGGTTTCCTTATTTATTCGGTTGTGACGAATGAAAAGCTGTTATTTGCAACCGATACATATATGATCAAGTACGCTTTCCACGGGCTTGATTACATAATGATAGAAGCGAATTATGATATTGAACTTGTTGAAGAAGATGCACAAAGAAAAAGGCTTATCCAAAGCCATATGAGCATAGACACAACTATTCAATATTTAAAATCTATCGATCTGTCAAAAGTTAAGAGAATCTATTTGATGCATCTGTCAAGTAGACATTCAAATGAAGAAGATTTTAAAAGAAGGGTACAGGCAGCAACGGGAAAAGTTGTTGTGGTATGTCAGGAATAGTTATTGATATGAAAGATATAAAAATTGAATTATATAATGATCACTTTGAAAATGCCAAGCGTTATCAGATACCACGAGCGCAATTAATTATTGCCGATATTCCCTATAACATCGGGATAAATGCATATGGTTCAAGATCTGATTGGTATATCAATGGTGATAATAAAAATGGCGAAAGTGAAAAAGCTGGAAAGGAATTTTTCGACACAGATAAAGATTTTAAAATTTATAATTTCTTTCAATTTGCTTCAAGACTTTTAAAAAAAGAACCTAAAGAAAAAGGAAAAGCTCCATGCATGATTATATTTTGTGCATGGCAGCAGTTAAACGAGATTAAAGATTATGCAAAGAAATTCGGTTTTAATCATGCACAGCCTTTATTTTTCATAAAAAATTCATCATCGCAGGTTTTAAAAGCTAACATGCGGATATGTGGGGCGACTGAAACCGCATTGATTTTATACCGTGATAAATTACCGAAATTCAATAATGACGGAAAAATGATTCTTGACTGGTTCGAATGGGACAGAAGAGGATATTATCCAAAGGTTCACCCAACGCAGAAGCCTGTTTCAGTGTTGAAAAGATTAATTGAGATTTACACCGATCCAGGTGATGTTGTTATTGATCCAGTAGCGGGAAGTGCAAGCACATTAAGAGCCTGCGCTGAATTAAACCGTTCATGTTACGGCTTTGAAATAAAAAAGCAGTTTTATAAGGAAGCAAAAGAAAAAATGCTTTCAAATGTAAATATGACGTTAGAAATATAGAAAGAGGAAAGAGAAATGGAAAATACAATGTTAAGAGATTTAGGAGAATATATTGAACAATTAGTTAATGGCCAGGTTGAGCCTGAGATTGTTGAACATGAAGGTGTTGATTATATCAGAACATCACATGGATATGAACAATTAAACAAACCAAAAACACGCAAAATCGAAGCAAATAGCTTAGATGGCTTAATTAAATTAATCAAAAACACTAATAAAGATGCATCTGATGTGTTTGGAATTTATTCACCTTTGATTGTAAGAGTTGATTTTAATTGTATTGAAGTCATGAGTGCATTAAATGCTGATAAAAGTAGAAATTATCTTTTTGAAGCTAACCCGATGATTCCATCATTAAGAATTGGTTATGATATGTCGGTTGAAGAAATGATCATCTTGTTATCAACTTCATTCGTCATGACTGAAAATACAGAAAAGTTCATCAATTCATTATCTTCACTAAGAGTTGTTGAAGAAGTTGAATTTAATGATGATGGTGTTGGTCAAACAGTTACAGCTAAAAAAGGTGCATCAGTGAATGCGAAGTTCCAGGTGCAGCCTATCGTTAAGTTGAAACCTATTAGAACTTATGAAGAAATTGAACAAGTAGAATCTAAGTTCTTATTTAGAGTTAATAAAAATGGAACTGTATGCTTGCGTGAAGCTGATGGCGGACAATGGAAATATGAAGTTCAAAAAAGAATCGTTGCTTATTTAGAAGAATATTTAAAAGATTTGATTGAAGAAAATACAATTGTTGTAGTTGGTTAGAGGTAAGAAAAATGGATGAATTAGTTAAAGCAAAAGATGTTAAAAAAATTGGGATTCTAGGAATCCAAAACGGACAGATCATAAAAAATATTGATTATGAATTAGAAAAAATCATTAAAAATATCAACGATATAAATACGGATGATAAGCCACGTGAATTAAATGTAAAAATTAAGATTATTCCTATTAACAATAAAAAGCAACTGGTAATTGAATGTACACCAACCGCTAAACTAAGACCGCTTAATACGGTCCAATCAACATTATTCAACATTCAAGAAACTGATAAAGAAACTGGTGTTGTATTTAACAAATTACAGGAAATAACTGATGTTGCGATTGGTCAAATGAATATTGATGGTGAAATTCAGGAAGCACCCGAACCGATTTATATTGGTGTGGATATGTAAGAGGTAATCGAGATGTTAGAACAGTTAAAAGAGTTATTAGAAATGCAGCGTGTTCTTGATGAAGCAATTTTAAAAGAACAAGGAATTGTGTGGGATGAAAAAATCGAAGAACAAACAAAAGTAGCTTTGTTTGTTGAATTAGGTGAATTAATGAATGAAATGCCTACTAAATTCAAGCATTGGAAAAAGACAGCCAAAGACAACAGAGAAGCAGCACTTGTTGAATATGTTGATGCATTGCATTTTCAGATGTCATTGTTTAATTATTACAAACTTGAAACAAATGTGTTTTTAGATTATAAAAACCGCAATTTTAGAATTGGAATGGAACTAAGTGATTTATTAATCAATTGTGTTAGATATTCGCATTCACCAACAGGAATTAACCAATTATTTGACATTGGTAGTTACTTAGGATTCACATGGGATGAAATATATAAGGCATATAAAGCTAAGAACGCAGTTAATTATGAAAGGCTAAAAAATGGGTATTAATTATGATTTTATCAATTGATCCAGGGAATGAGTATTCAGCTTATTCCCTTCTAGATGATAATTTAAAGCCTGTTAAATTTGGAAAAGTATTAAACCATGATTTATTAATAATCTTGGAAGAATTATTTTTAATCGAGTGTATAACAGATGTTGCTATTGAAATGATTGCATCGTATGGCATGGCAGTAGGCAAAACAGTGTTTGATACTTGTGTTTGGATTGGTAGGTTTTATCAGCTTATTAGTGAACGATCAAATATAAAACCTACATTCATATATCGTAAAGATGAAAAAATGTGTATTTGCGGAAATATGAAAGCGAAAGATTCTAACATTAGGCAAGCGCTAATAGATCGATTTGCAAATCATGATTTTAAGAACGGAAAAGGAAATAAAAAAAATCCTGATTGGTTTTATGGATTCAAAGCTGATGTTTGGGCTGCATATGCGGTTGGAGTAACATATCATGAATTAAAAAAAGAAATTTAAATTTTAGATTGTAAGAGTTTTTTAATTGAATAGGTATAAATTATCGGAAAGTTAAAAATCTCTTAACAGGCATTAAATAAATGAAAAAATAGAGGTGTTTATATGGTTTTGATCGTTATATTAATAATTGTCATTGTTATTTTACTGTTAACTGTAGATAAATTAATTCGTGAAAGGAACTATTGGAAACAGGTTGCTTATGAAAAGCAGCAAATAATGAATAAATGGTGGTATGAAGATAACTAAAAAAGATTTAGCAATGTATAAAGAAGCACAAGAAATTAAAACAGCCACGTGTAATATCACGCAGGCAAGGTTAAGACAAACAAAATACGGTTATTATCGCTGGAAGGCTTCAGGTCTTAGCATTTCAAAGTATCTTTACATTGCAGATAATGAAGATAAATTCTTCGGAAAGGAAAATGAGAATGTTAAATAAATTATGTTGTATTGGAAGGCTAACAAAAGACCCCGAATTGAGAAGAACACAACAAGGCACCGCAGTAGCATCATTCAATTTAGCTTGTAATCGAACATTTAAAAGTGCAGATGGACAGGAAGCGGATTTTATACCTTGTGTTATTTGGAATAAGGGGGCAGAAAATGTTGAAAGATATTGTTCCAAAGGATCGTTGATTGCAATTGAAGCTAGGATGCAGTCAAGAAGTTATGATAATTCACATGGGCAAAAAGTATTTGTTCTTGAAGCAGTATGTGAAAGCGTTCAGTTTTTAGATAGTAGAAATAAAGAAAATAAAGCACCTGAGCAACAAAATAGTTTTAATGGTTCGAATAATAATTTTGATATATCAGAAGATGATATACAGTTTTAGAGGTGAGTATTGTGGCAAAGTCTGATAAAAAATACTACTGGTTAAGGCTGCAAAAGGACTTCTTCAAAAGGCACGATATAAGGATTGTTGAATCTATGCCAAATGGAAAGGATTATATACTGTTTTATTTGAAGGTTATATGTGAATCAGCAAATCATGGTGGAAATCTAAGATTTAGTGAAACAATACCATATAGTGAAGAAATGCTTGCAACTATTACTAACACAAATGTTGATGTTGTAAGAAATGCAATCAAGATATTTCAAGAGTTAAACATGATTGAAGTATTAGATAATGGAACGTACTTTATGCATGAAGTACAAAATATGGTTGGATATGAAACAGAGTGGGCAATAAAAAAGCGTGAATATAGAAAAAAAGTGAATGCCCAAAATGTATTGCAAAGTGAAAATAATGCAAGTAAGGCATTAAAAGGTGGCCAATATGAGGACAATGTCCTAAACGTAAGGACAAATAAAGGACAATGTCCTAAAAAAGAGGACAATGTCCGACAAGAGAAAGAGATAGAGAAAGAGATAGAGAAAGAGATAGATATAAATAATAATATATATATTGCTCAGAGCGATAAAATCACTCATGAGCCAACACCCATCGAACCATCTGTTATTACTATAACTTTGAATGACAAATCAGAATATCCGATCTATCAAAGTATGATTGATGAATGGAATGAACTATACCCAAATGTTGATGTACTTCAAGAACTTAGAAAAATGAAAGGCTGGTCAAATGCTAATCCTGCAAAAAGAAAGACTAAAAAAGGAATTCAAAGATTTATTAATGCATGGCTCGCAAGAGAGCAGGACAAACCTAGAAAAATCCAACAACAAACTACAAAAGACTTGGCATCAAATTTAGATTTCAATGAGTTCTACTAATGACACCAAATGAATTTACTAAAGCTATGACATTTCTAGGTTTGAATTATAATAAAGGTTTTACAACCGAACATATACAAATGCTGTATCCGAGATTTGCTAGTTACAGTTATGAGCAAATCAAGGAAGCAATACGTAAATGTATCGATAATGAGAAGTACATAAACAATATAGCATATGACTTAGGGCAGTATTTGCCTTCTGTGGAGCAAAAAATGAATAAAGCGTTGGAATATGCCAATGACTTCAAAATGTGCCCTAGAACTAAAAAAATATGCCCACTTGATCCAGTATGGATATGGGCAGTAACTAACTTTGATTAAAAAGAAGGGGATAGGAATGCTGAATATAATATTAACCATATTGTTGGTAATGGCTTTATTTACATTAGGTTGTTTTATTATATTGAATTCTCTTGAAGAAAGATATAGGGAATTTGAGGATGAAGAGAATGCTAAAGATAGAAAAGATTAAAGAAGAGATTTTAAATTTTAATCACGCAAATGATGCTTTGAGGTGTTATTTAGCAAGAGTAACAACAAAACAAAGTAATATAGATGGATGTTGTAGACCAAATTTACGTTGTGAAGAATGCTTAAAGGTGTCACTTATGGGCTTATTAGAAGAATATAAAGAACCGATTAAACTTACAAAATTTGAATATGAATATTTAAAAGTTGCTAAAAAAGAGGGATTTAATTTTATTGCAAGAGATAAAAGTAACAGATTGTATGGATTTGAAAAGCAACCTACAAAGGGTAATGCAACGTGGGGTAGTCGTGGTGATTATGTAGGCATGTTCAAGTCAACATTTAGTTTCGTTAAATGGGAAGATGAAGAACCCTATAACATCGATGAAATATTAAGCAATTGTGAGGTAATTGAAGATGAAAAAAGTTAATCCAGCGGACATATTAATTAGTCCGCTTGGAATGGAAAATTTATTAGTTATTGATCAGGCTAATTATGAGGTAATTAAAAATAACGAATTACTTTTGGATAAACCGTATTTTTCTTTAGAAGATGTGTTAGACGGTTTAAATAAAGACGGACATTATTTAATTATTGTTGAAAGTCCGTTACACGGTGAAATTTATCGATACAACAATTATGGTGAACAAGAAGTGTATTTGATTGGAAGAACGCGCGGATACGCATGAAAGGAGAGAAAACAATGCCTAAATTTAGAAAGAAACCAGTAGTTGTAGAAGCTATTCAATGGACGGGAAGTAATTTAGAAGAAATACGTAATTTTGTTGGTAGTGATTTAATCGAAGAATATGTGGAACTTTTTGATATAAAGAGGACGTTAAAGGAAATGCTAGTTGATATTGCAATCGATACGCTAGAAGGAACAATGAGAGTTGATTATGGCGATTACATCATTAAAGGTGTTAAAGGTGAATTTTACCCTTGCAAGCCTGATATTTTTCTTAAGACCTATGAGGAGGTAATTGAAGATGGGTATTTGGATTAGAAGTCAAGACAAAAAATCATTATTGTTGTGTGAATCGTTTGATGTGGGTTGCGATAACGATAATTATAATATTTTAGTTAATTATGAATTAAGAAATAATGAAAAACATTACTCTCTGATGGGTAATTATTCGTCGGTAGAAAAAGCGGTTTTAGTATTGGATATGATACAAAAACATATCGAAACACATAGCAATAATGTATTTCAAATGCCACGAGATATAATAATTGATGACGATGAGGCAGAAGTATGAGCTATTCAAAATATCAAAAAGCGTTAGATAGGTTATTAAATGATGACTACGATTTCCCACATGATTTTTATGAAGAAGATAAAGCTACTGCAATGGAACATGATGTAGATACTTTGCAAGAATTAGTTGATAAAACAACATGGGTACCAGTTAAAAAAGGATTGCCTGATGATAGACAAGTTGTTTTAACTATTAAAAATAAGCATATAAGTATTCTTGAATATCATGCAGATACAAAACATTGGTTTGAAACAAGAGGAAATTGGTGGTGGTCATATAACATGGTTGACGCTTGGATGCCTTTACCAAAACCGTATTTAGGGAGTGAAAGATGATGACCGCTAAAGAAATGTTTGAGGAATTAGGGTGGAAGAAAGTGTATGAAAGTCAATGCAGTATCATTTATGAGCGTGGATTTAGGACTTGTTCTTTTATAAAAAAGAATGAAAAAGAAGTTGCTGTCGACTCAAGTGGTCACATTAGCATGAATATGTTGAAAGCAATTAATCAACAATGTAAGGAACTGGGGTGGATTTGATGGAAAATAAATTAAGACTGCAAATTACAGAAAAATATAGAAGAAATGTATTTATAAATGTAGTTGTTCCAGAAGGCAGATTATATGAATTTGATTGTATTTTAGATAAATATGAAAATTCATACAATGATTACCAAACATTGATTGAAGAATTATCTGATGAAGGTTTTAAAGTATTATTTGTTGATGATAACAAAACATTTGAATTTGAAGAAACACATGATATTGACTACTCACTTATTAATGAAGAGGTGAAAGAAAATGCTTAGTAATGAAGGATGTGAAAAGGCATTAGCAAGAATTGTTAATGATGATTATTATTTTGAAAATGATCCATATGGAGAAGATAAAGCAAGCGCATTTGACAAAGATGTCGATATGATAGAACAACTAATCGAAGAACATTTTAAACCAAAAGAAAATACATCGGAATTTAAGCACTTTAAGCTGCATAGTGATAGCACTTTAAAAAATCTAACAAAAATTGAATTAGTAAACTATATTAAGATGCTATATTATAATTGGGGCGTATGTGATGACCAATTAAAAAGAGTTATTGATAAAGCAAAAGAATTAAGTGATTCGAATGATGAACTAGAAAGAACAATTCATTCATTAGATTGTGAATTGAGCGATGTCTATAATCCTAAACCATACAAATTTGAAGATTTGAAAGTTGGTATGTGGCTTTATGATAGTATTTATAAATATGTATATCTTATAAAAAAAATAAGTAAAAATAAAAAGATAAGAGTTTGTACTTTTGGGTGGATTGGTGAATTTGAAGAAAACCGTTTCTTCCCAGTGCAAATGGCGAATGTGGGGTGTGAGTGATGACTAATGATGGGAAAAGTTTAGATGATATAAATTTAACTGATGAACAATTAGAGAAAATAAAGTCAATTTTTGAACAAGAAAGAATAAAAGGTAAAGTTATTGAAAAAAAAGTAAAATCAAAAGAATATGATTTTTCAAAAGTCAATTTAAAGAACTTTTCAAAGAAACAGTTGATTAGAATTATTTATGGGTTACAAGAAGAACTTGATGTGTATAAGGCAGGTGTAAGTGATGACGAAAACAATCAGTAAAAAAGAAGTTGAAAAATTGATTGATGATACTATTTCAAAAACGGTTAATGAGTTATTAAAGCAAAAAATGATTAAAAAAAGTGATATGAATACATATCAAAAAACAGAGCAGCTTTTATATAATTACAACAACTTTAAAGAAGTTGTAAAGGATAAACAGGAAATGATTGAACAAATTAAACAAGTTGGAATATCAAAAACAAGCTGTTCATTTCTTCCTATGCCCCAAGATACTGGATTTAAGTATATGCCATCAGAACAGGAAAAGAATGATGCAGCTATTGCTGAATTAGAATCATCTATTGCAGTTACATCAAACTTTATAAAGTTGATTGATAATGCTTTAAAGACAATTAAAGGTGATCCTTATTATAAAGTCATTGAAAAGTGCTACTTTGAAGGTAAGAAGCATTATGTAGTATCTAAAGAATGGGCAACACCAATAAATGAAACAACGGTAGGAAGGAATAAAAACAGACTAGTAAAAAAGCTATCAATATACCTGTTTAGTGATGATGTAATTAAAGAATTATACACATAGTAACAAGGACTTGACAACTTGCATTTTTAGTGCATTTTATTGTTGTAGATTTTGCATATTATTATGTTATAATGATTATAGTGAATAAATATAGTTAAGGTATATGTGTTGTGAGGGGGTTACTCTTTACATATAAAACAGTATATAAGAACAACGGGTTGTCAAATATTTTGATAGCCCTTTTTTGTTTGCTGATTTGATACAACTATTATTAACATTACAAATAATAATGCCAGCTATAAAATAATTATTCCCGTGTGAAGTGTTTTTTCATTTTAAAATTATTCTCCTGAATTTTATAAAATCTAAAATGATAGTTGTATCTAATGAGTGAATAAACGTGATTGAAAATTTAATAGAAAGGAAGTGGCATTATGAATTATAAATTGACACCCAAACAAAAATTATTCGCTGATGAGTATCTAATTGATCTTAATGCCACTAGAGCATATAAGGCAGCTTATAAGAGTTGTAAGAAGGATGAAACAGCAAATGTTAATGGTTCTAAACTACTAAGGAATACTAAGGTTGCCAAATACATAGAAGAACGTATGAATGAGCGTTCTAGACGTACAGAAATAACGCAGGACAATGTTTTAAAAGAATTAGCTACAATAGCATTCGCAAAAGTAACTGACTTTGTAACGATAGAAAACGGTGTTGTAATAGTGAAAGATACTAAAGACATACCAAAAGAACTTATACCAGCCATTGCTTCAATCAAAGAAGGTAAAAATGGTATTGAGATTAGTTTTTATTCAAAAGATAAATCGCTTGAATTGCTTGGTAGACATTTGGGAATGTTCAATGACAAGATAGAAGTATCAGGTTCGATTAATAACCCAATGGAAGGCTTAACAACAGAAGAATTAAAGAAGCTGATTGATTATGATTGATAAATCATTGATTAAACTTCATGCAAAGATTGAACTCGCAAGACGTGAGTTCTTTTTTTATTGCAATTTAAAAGCACCTGATTTCTATAAAAGTGATAGAAAGTATCTAGTTGAATTGTGCAATGATCTTCAGTCATTCTATGAATCAGATGAATATGATGCGCTTATCATCAATGAGCCACCTAGACATGGAAAATCAAGAACTGCCAGCTTGTTAGTTGAATGGATATTGGGAAAAAATCAAGATGAAAATATTATGACTGGTTCATACAATGAAACATTATCAACTATGTTTTCTAAAAATGTTCGTAATGGAATCATGGAAACAAAAGCTGATCCAATGAAACCTGTATATAGTGATGTATTCCCAAATGTAAGAATCAAGCGTGGTGATGGTGCTATGAACTTATGGTCATTAGAAGGTGGTTACAATAACTATCTTGCTACTTCACCAGGTGGAACTGCAACTGGGTTCGGTGCTTCTTTGCTAGTGGTTGATGATTTAATTAAATCTTATGAAGAAGCATGTAACGAAGCTACAAAAGAAAAACACTGGGAATGGTTCACTAATACCATGCTTTCACGTTTGGAAGAAGGCGGTAAGATCATTATTATCATGACTAGATGGGCAAGTGATGATTTAGCAGGGAAGGCATTAGAAGAACTGCCTGAAAGTGGCTATAAAATTAAGCATATAAAAATGAAAGCGTTACAGGACGATGGAACTATGCTATGCGAAGAAGTCCTTTCACGTAAGAGTTTTGAAGCCAAAAAGAAAGTAATGGGTGAAGATGTTGTTAGCGCAAACTATCAGCAAGAACCTATTGACTTAAAAGGTCGTTTATATACGTCATTTAAAACATATGATGGTGAGTTGCCGCAGTTTAAATATATCAAGAATTACACAGATACAGCCGATACAGGTAATGATTATCTTTGTTCGATTAATTATGGGGTTACATTCCAAAATGAAGCCTATATTCTTAATGTTTTATACACTAAGGAAGGTATGGAAGTAACAGAGCCAGCACAGGCTAAAATGATGTTTGAAGATGAAGTTAATATAGCTGATATAGAATCGAACAACGGTGGTAGAAGTTATTCAAGAAATGTTGAAAGAATTATGAGAGAAAGATATAAGACAAATAAAACAGTCTTTAGACCATTTCATCAAAGCAAAAACAAGGCTGCTAGAATACTTTCTAACAGTACATGGGTTATGGAACATATATATTTCCCTCATAACTGGAAACATAGATTTCCTGAATACTATGAAGCCATGATGAAATATCAAAAGGAAGGTAAGAACAAACATGATGATGCACCTGATGCTACAACTGGAATTGCAGAAAAGATAAACAAAGGTGAAATCTATTCATGGGATTAGAGAGGTGAAAGAAATGAATGGACCAGGATATTTTAAAGGAAAAGAAGTTGTAGATGTAATACAATATAGTGATATGCACAGTGTTAGATTTAATACACCATATGCTTTTTATGTTATTTGCAAAGATGGTTCAAAATATGAAGTTAGTAGTGATGAAGCTAAAAAGCAAGCTGATTTTTTGTCTCGAAAAGAAGAAAAGAATAGCAGCATGAAAATCAATGTTTTAGGTACTGAATATGATGTTGAAATGCTAGAAGAACGTGATGAAACAATGAAAGCATTAAATGCAGATGGTTATACTGATTTTTCTACTAAGGAAATAAAAGTTTTAAAACTAGAAGAAAAACCTGGCAATCAAAAAGATATTTTTAAATATCAAAATACTGTATTAAGGCATGAGATTATTCATGCTTTTTTATATGAGTGCGGAATTGACTATGGTATGCAGTTTCACAATGAAGAAAGCGTTGATTATTTTGCAATACAGTTTGATAAACTTGCAAAGATTTTTGAAGATGCAGGGTGTAAGGAGTGATTAAATGCTTAATGCGATAAGAAAAGGAGTGAGTTGGTTGGATGCTAAGTTGAATAATCCATTAGAAGAAACAGCAAATAACTTGAAGTGGCTTGAATTAGAATTGGAAGCGTGGCTTAATTCTAAAGAACGTGAAGATCAAATAAAAGCGGATATGTATTATAGAGATATACAAGATATAGCTAAATACAAGCGTATGGCAATTGGTGAGGGTGGCGAACTTGAAGAAGTTAAGAACTTACCAAATCATAAAGTAATAGATAATCAATATAAAAGGCTCGTCAATCAGAAAGTTAATCACTTGGTTGGTAAGCCTTTTACTGTTAATACCGATAATAAAACGTATGTTGATATGTTAAATAAATATTTTAACAAGAAATTCATGAAAACATTAAAAAGTGTTGGTAAAGATGCTAATAATGGCGGTGTTTCTTATTTATATCCTTACTATGATAACAATGAATTAAAGTTTAAACGCTTTAAGTCATATGAAATCAAAGTGTTTTGGAAAGATGATGAACACAATGAAATAGATTTCTTTTGGCGTTATTATAGAAAGCCTGTACGTTTTTCAAATGGAAGTGTTGAAGATATTCAGCGTTTAGAAGTATATACATTAGAGGGTGTACGTTATTACATCTATAAAGGCGGTACATTGCTTTATGATAAATTGAAAGGTGCAACTACTTACAGCTATTTAACATATACTTCATCAATTAATAATGAGGTTGTAGAAGAACAGCATCTTTCTTTTGAAAGAATACCACTTATCCCTTTTAAGGTTAGTGACATTGAAGAACCGCTTTTAAAGCGTGTCAAATCACTTCAAGATGGTATTAATACAATTACAACTGTATTCACAAATAATATGCTTGAAGATAGTCGTAACACCATTCTTATTATTATGAATTATGATGGTGAAAATCTAGGAGAATTTAGAAGAAATCTTTCAACTTATGGTGCAATTAAGGTAAGGAACACTAATGAAGAAAAAGGAGGTGTTGATACCTTACAGATTGAAGTAAATGCTGAAAACTATAAAACAATCCTTGAAATGTTTAAAAAGGCACTTATTCAAAACGGTGGCGGTGTAGACGTTACTGAACTAAGAGCATCAGGAACGCCTAATCAAATGAATATTCAGTCAATGTATTACGATATTGAATTAGATACCAATGATACAGAAACTGAATTTCAGTATTCTATGGAGCTGTTAAAGTGGTTTATCGACTTTGACATCAACTATCAGGGTAAAGGTAATTTCTTTGATGAAAAAGTTGAATTTATCTTTAATAGAGATATGCTGCAAGATGAAACTTCAATTATTGATAATTTGGTTAAATTAAAAGGTATTATTAGTGATGAAGATATTATCAAGCAACTGCCTTTCGGTGATTCTCAAAAGTTAATTGATAATATGAAGAAACAAAAAGAAGAACAAAAGCATGAAGTATTAAAAGAGTATGCGAATGCTTTTGTAAATAATCCACAAATCAACAATGAAGGTGATGAATAATGCCTGGTAGTGATTATTGGAAAAAGAGATTTGAACTGCTTGAAGATGCCATGAATAACAAGGGTGCGCAATATATGAAGGATTCAGAAGCAATATATCGTAAAGCCATAAGTAACACTGAAAAAGAGATTTCGAGGTGGTATACACGTTTTGCTGATAACGAAGGTATAAGCTATCAAAGAGCGGTTGAAATGCTAACTGGTGATGAATTAAAAGAATTTCATATGGATGTTAAAGAATATATACAAAAAGGAAAAACGTTAGGTGTATCTGATCAATGGTCTAAGGAATTAGAACGTGCATCTACAAAGGTCCATATTAGCAAGCTGGAAGCCTTGAAACTGCAAATGCAGCAACAGGTTGAGGAATTGACAGGAAAGAAAGCTAAGGGCATTACTGATCTTATGAACGATATATATAGCGATACCTTTTATAAAACAGCTTTTGAAATTCAAAAAGGCTTTGGTGTAGCTGCTAATTTTGCTAAGTTGGATAAGAAAGTTGTTGATAAGATTCTTGTTAAACCATGGGCATCTGATGGTTCAAACTTCTCAGAACGTATTTGGGGAAGTCATAGAGCGCAGTTGGTTAACAAACTGCACGAGGGATTAACACTGAATCTTATACAAGGGAAACCGCCTGATAACTTAATAAAGGAGATTGCAAATACATTTGAAGTTGATAGAAAACGTGCTGCCACATTGGTATTTACTGAAAAGGCATATTTTCAATCACTGGCACAACATGATTCGTTCAAAAATTTAGGCATTGAAGAATATGAAATTGTTGCTACATTGGATACTAAAACATCAGAGATATGTCGAGAAATGGATGGTAGGCATTTTAAATTAAGTGACTATCAGATAGGTTTAACTGCTCCGCCTTTTCATCCGAGATGCAGAACTGCAACCGCTCCGTTCTTTGATGATGAATTTGAAGATGAAGTTAAACGTGCTGCAAGGGATGAAAATGGTGACTATTACACTGTACCAGCAAACATGAAGTATGATGAATGGTACAGAGGGTTTGTTGAAGGAGATAAAAATACTCTTGATAAATTGAAACCAACAAAGAGTGCTAAAAAAGTTGAATCAATAAGAACGTTTGATGGTATAATAAAAATACCTAGTAGAAGTTATGATGATATTATTGAATATATTGCTAATATCGATGATACTTCTTTTAATTCAAATGTTAAAATTAAAATTGGTGATGAAGATAATATTTTGAAAGATATAATGGACGAAGTTGGTGCTTCGGGACTTCCAAAATCAATAAGTGAAGATGAATTTAATGTCCTAATAGAAAAGGGGCAACAGGCTTTATATCGAGGTGTTACTGATGAAAAGTTTGTAAAAGAATTTTTAGAAGGAAATGTATTTGTGGGACTAGGGGTTAATGGTAGTGGCATTTATACATCTAGTAGTAGAAAATACGCATTAAGATATGCAAACGAAATTGATGATAATGTAATGAAAATGCTGATAGATGACAAAGCTAAAATAATACCTATTGACAAATTATACAAAGATAAAAAATCTTTTATTAAATACATAGAATCAAAATTCAATGGTAAAAAGAAAGATAAAATATTTAAAATCATTGCTAATAATGGAAAATTTGCTATATTGAACGGTTATGATGTCATTGATTTTGGTATGCATAAACTTGTTTTGAATAGAACTGTATTAAAGGTGGTGAGATATGATGGAAAAAATTAAAAGATTTTATGATCGATATTCAGACAGCGAAGAATATGGTAGGATACTTTCAAAAACAGCACCACTAGAAGTTGTAGAATGTTTTTGTAAGTATTATAATTCGTATTTGTTTGATGAAAATATGTCACCAGTAGAGGATATTCTTGACAAGACAAGAGAATACCTTGCTAAAAATGGATATGAAGAATATGTTAAAGAAGCGGATAAAAAATATTTAGAATTTATGGAAAGTATATTTGTTTAGGGCACTCACAATGAAATGAGTGCTTTTTTTATCCAAAAAATTTAGAAAGGGGTGAAAGAGTGGATATTAAACTTACACTGGAAAACAAACAATTATATCCAGCAGTTGTTAATTTAAGGCAATTTTCAAATAATACGGATATATTAAAATTTGAAATGTCTGATTATATGTATGAAACAACTGATTTATCAAAACTGTACTGCTATGCAGTTTGTGATATGGGTGGAGAAATTGACGAAGTTAAACTTGAAACAGAAGTTGTAGAAAGTAAGCTAAAGATAACTTGGAAAGTTACTGGCTATACTACACAACAGGATGGGCATATCAATTATCAAATTGTATTTAAAAACCTTGATGAAGAACAAACTGTTTTGTGGTTTTCATATCAGGGTATTGTTTTTGTTAACAGTTCAATTGATGCGGATGGATATATAGCAGCTAACTACCCATCTATCCTGCAACAGTGGGAAAAGAGAATGAATGATGCAGATTTTAATTATAATCAAGTTCTCGAAGAAGCAAAAAGGCAAACCCAGCTTGCTGCTGAAGAAGTGAAAAAAGCTGAACAGGAAGTAACAAAAGCGAAAGAACAAGTTCGTATTGCAACAGAACAGGCTAAAAATGCTACTTCTGAAGCAAATAGGGCTTCTTCCAACGCTGATAAAGCTAAGAGTGAAGCTGATAGAGCAGAAACAATGAAAGATGCCATAAACAAACTTATTGGATATGAACCAGTAGATGCGATTGGCATGGAAGTAGCACAGGCGCGTGGTAAATATGATTTATTAGGTGAACGACTTGATGCAATGGATGAAAAAGTAATAATCCAAGAGAAAGATGGAAGTACCAAATCAGCAGCATTTAAATTTATTGTTACTGATGAAATAAAAGTACCTGCATATAATGAAATAAAAGTAAGCCCGAATATGGGTATTAAATTAGAAGACTAGGAGGAAATAGAAGAATGTCTAAATTAAATAAAGTAAGAGTACAACTGTTAGATGAGGAAACAGGCTCAGTATTAGAAGAAGTAGATGTTATGACAAGTGCTGATGCAGTGAGTTTTGCTGACGGTCAAACATTTCAGCAAAAACTAGATGCTGGTTTATTAAAAGGTCAAAAGGGCGATACGGGTGCGATAGGACCTAAAGGTGATACTGGACCTCAAGGAGAAACAGGACCTAAAGGTGCGACAGGCGATGTTGGACCTAAAGGAGAAAAAGGAGATACGGGTGAAGGATTTAGTATCTTCAAAACATATGCTTCTGTTGCTGCAATGAATGCTGATAAAGCAAATGTGCAACAAGGGAAATTTGTATTAATCGCTTCAAATACAGATGATGTTGACAACGCTAAACTATATGTAAAAGGTGCAACTGATTTTACATTCTTAACCGATTTGTCGGGGGCTCAAGGTATCAAAGGAGAAAAAGGTAATACTGGGGCAACAGGTCCACAAGGACCGCAAGGTCTTAAAGGAGATACTGGAGCAACAGGTCCACAAGGATCTCAGGGTCCAAAGGGAGATAAAGGAGATACTGGAGAAACGGTAAGAGTTGGTACAGATTATTCAACAGCAACTCAAGCAAAACTGTTTTTTAAATTAATTAATTAATTAAAAGGAGAAAAAAGAATGGCAATTAAAAAGGGTCAAATGACCGATAATGAAACGGGAGATTTATTATACTTTCAAACATCTTATGATATGGTTACAGATAAGCCTACAAATTTTCCACCTTCAAGCCATAATCACGATGATCGTTATTACACAGAAGCCGAAATGAATACCAAGCTAACCGCAAAGCTTGATACAACTGGTAATGCAAGCAATGTGACTAATACTTTTACACAAGCCAGTACACTTGCAAATTTAACAACTGGTGAAAAATTAAGTGTTTCATTTGGTAAAATTATGAAAGCAATTGCTGATTTGATTTCTCATATTGGGAATAAGTCAAATCCTCATGTGGTTACAAAGTCACAAGTTGGATTAGGAAATGTTACTAATGATGCCCAAGTTAAAAGAAGTGAAATGGGTGTGTCTAGCGGTGTAGCAACACTTGATACAACTGGTAAAGTACCTAGTTCCCAATTGCCTAGTTATGTTGATGATGTGCTTGAATATACAAATAAAGCAGGTTTCCCTACAACTGGGGAAAGCGGGAAAATCTATATTGATAAAGCAACAAATATTACCTATAGATGGAGCGGTACCGCTTATGTAGAAATTAGTCCATCGTTGGCATTAGGTGAAACTTCAAGCACTGCATATCCAGGTAATAAAGGAAAAACAACAACAGACAATGTTAATGCGATTTTAGCAGGTACAAAAGTTGTACCTAAAGCAACAGATGCGAATACATTAGATGGTAAAGATTCAACCAATTTTGCCAGTGCAGCAGATTTAGCTAAGAAACTAGATAAATCAGGCGGTACTATGGAGGGTGTTTTTAATGTAGATACTCTTTATTTTAAAGTCAATACTGCTAGCGGATATAGACAAGCCTTTGGAACAATACGTGGTGGTTTATTAGCGTTGGGGTCTGACGAATTGCCTGCGGCTTTGTATGGTTATGATAAGAATCAAAAGCCACAATGGGTATACAAAGAAGGTTCGAACTATGTGTTTAAAGATTTAGCACTTAAAGATGATATTTACCCTGTTGGCGCTATCTATATGAGCGTTAGCTCAACTTCGCCCGCGTCTTTATTTGGTGGTACATGGACACAGTGGGGAAGTGGAAGAGTACCTATTGGTATTAATTCAAGCGATAGTGATTTTAATACCGTTGAAAAAACGGGCGGAAGTAAAGAATATGAATTGAGGGCATTAATCGGTGCAGTTGGTGGGAATGTCAATACTATAGGTTATGATAGTGAGGAAGTTGTACCTGGATATGGTTCTTATGACATGGTGCTGGATGCTAGTGCAGGGGCTAAACCACAAGGAGCAAGCAATACTACTAGGGTTGTTAAATCTGATGGTAATCCTGCTACAACCGTACAACCATATATAACCTGTTATATGTGGAAACGTGTTTCTTAAAGGAGAGCAAATATGAGAGTTTTTAATGAAGACAAAACACAGGAATTAAAAGAATATGATTTAAATAAAGGACATTTGGAACTGGATAAATTATTTGTGAAGCACCATGAAGCTGTAGAAGAAATTAAGGAGCAATGGCACTACGAAACTATTGCGGAATATCCAAACGGTGGTAAGGATGTTGAAAAAATAATTGACATTCCTTATCAAGCCCCTCAAGAAGAGTATGACGAATATGAAGATATTTATGTTTATATTCCTTATACTGATGAAGAACTTGAAGAATTGAATAAACCAAGTGAATTAGAAATATTAAAACGAGAACAGGAAGTAACCGCACAAGCGGTTCAAGATTTAATTTTAACAATGATGGGTGGTGAGTAAAATGGCTAACTTTTTAGTATATCGTATTTTAGATGAAAAATTAACGTATGACAAAGTACCTAAAGCGTTAAAAGAGGAAGTTAAGCGAATTTTAATCGAATTAGGACATGAAGAATTGATTAAATAATAAGGCACTCATTTGATATGGGTGCTTAAAATTAAATAACTATTGATAACTAAGACATACCTTTGTGGTGTGTCTTTTTTATATATCGGTCAAAACAAGACCTAAACATGAAAATTCATTGGTGGCAGTAACCACCTAAAAAAACTTAACAATGAAAGGATGAAATAAATATGAAAACAGCATTTTTAAAAGGATTGGGATTAGAAAAAGAAGTCATTGATGAAATCATGGCTGAAAACGGTAGGGATGTTGAAGCTGAAAAAACAAAAGCAAAGGATCTTCAAACACAACTTGATACTGCTAATAACACGATTAAAGAACGTGATAAGCAGTTAGAAACATTAAAAAACAGCCCTGATAACCCTGAAGAATTAAAAAAACAGATTCAACTGTTACAGGATGATAACAAAGCTGCTAAAGAAGCACATGAAAAAGAAATGAAAGATTTGAAAGTTGCTAATGCACTTGAAAAAGCATTAACAGAAGCAAAAGCAAAGAATTCTAAAGCGGTTCAGGCATTATTGGAATTAGGTGATGATGTTGAACTTAATGAAGATGGAACTATCAAAGGACTTGATGAAAAGATTAAGGCTTTGAAGAAATCTGATGCTTATATGTTCAATGATGATAAACAAACGGTAAAGATAGATGGTGCTAAACCAAATGCATCACCAAATAATCCTGCTAATCCAAATCCAGCACGTGATCCTAACAAACCAAAAACTTATGAAGATTTTGTTGCTGAATTAGAAGCACAGAACAATCAAGAATAGAAAATTAGAAAGGAAGATTTTTATTTATGAACACAAAATTTGATTCAAAATCATTTAATCCTGAAGCATTCGGGAAATACGTAGAAAGCGTACCAAGATTAAAAAGAAATGAGATTTTAAAAAGTAAAGCAGTTGTGGGCTCTCAAACATTAGCAGAATTATTTGCATCACAAACTGGGTCACACTATGCAAGAATTCCAATGTTTGGACAAGCTACTGCTAACGTTGTTAACTACGATGGTAAAACAAATATTGAAGCTGATGGCTCAACAACTTTCGAACGTGGAGTATTTACATTAGGTAGAGCTTTCGCAAAAACTGAAAAAGACTTTTCTTATGATATTACAAGTGGAGTTGATTTCTTATCACAAGTAGGTAATCAATGTGCATCTATCATTGATGAAATTGATCAAGATATCTTATTAGCAATCTTAAAAGGTATCTTTGCTATGACTGGTGCAGAAAACTTAAAATTTGTTAACGGTCATACTTACGATGTAACAACTAAAGGTGAAGGTGTTGTTGAAGCACCAACTTTAAATAACGCTATTCAACAAGCATCAGGTCAAGATAAAGATAAATTCACTCTAGCTATTATGCATTCACAAATTGCTACAAACTTAGAAAATATGCGTTTGTTAAAATATTTAACTTATACTGATGCAAATGGTATTACAAGAGATTTGGCAATTGCTACATGGAATGGTAGAACAGTTATTATTGATGATTCTGTACCAGTTGAAGATATTTATACATTAACTAAAGATGTTGATGTAGTACCTGGTAAAACTTATTACACTAAAAAAACAAGTACATATGAAGTTGTATCAGAACCATCAAAAGAAAGCATTGCGACTTATTATGAATTATCAGTAAATTACACAACTTATGTGTTTGGTGATGGTGTAATTGAGAAACAGCCTTTACCAGTAAAAAAACCTTACGAGATGTCACGTGATCCTAAAACAAATGGTGGAGAAGATACTTTATATCATAGATGGCGCAATGCATATGGTGTCAAGGGTATTTCATATGAAAAGAAATCACAAGCATCATTATCACCTACTAATGAAGAATTGGCAAAAGGTACTAATTGGGTATTAGCAAATGATGGTGAAAGTAAACCAACATATTATGATCACAAGGCGATTGCTATTGCACGCATCATTTCACGTGGTTAATGCTTATGTTTGAAACAATCAAAGATGAAGTAATTAAAAGGCTTGATTCACTTAATTACAAGGTAAATGAAGAAAAAGATAGCTTTGTATTGAAGTTCATCATTGATAAAGTTGAACAGGATATTAAAAATAAGACAAATCAAAGTGAAGTTCCAAGTGGACTTCATTTTGTTTTTGTTGAACGTGTTTGTGGTGAGTTCCTAAATGGTATGCGCAGTTCAAATATGCTTTCTGATGAACAGATTGAAGCTACAGTGACTGCAATTAAAGAGGGTGATACACAAGTATCATTTGATAAAGATTCTTCACCACAAGCCGTTTTTGGTGCTTATTTGAAATATCTAATTAATTATGGTAGTGATGATTTTGCTAAGTATAGAAAGTTTGTGTGGTGATTCATATGAATGCAGTTAGAAAAGCATTAGAAAGTATGTACAAAGATACTTGTACTATCTATGAAAATCAAAAAATTAAAGATCCTAATACTCATGTAACAAATTTTAAAGAAGTTGAAGTATTAAAAGATATAAAGTGCAGATTGTCATTTTCAAATGTGACAAGCGCTGAAAAGGGTGATGCGGTGACTATTGCGCAGGTTACAAAACTATTTATTGCGCCTGAAATAAATATCAAAGCAGGATCTAAACTGGTTATTACCCATGAAGGAGTTACTACTGAATACACAAGAAGCGGTGTTCCTGCCATACATTCAAATCACCAGGAAGTAGTTATTGAATTGTTTAAGGAATATGCATAATGGCTAAATGGGGAAACTGTGATTTTAAACAGCTTCAAAAATTACAAAAGAAAATGGAGAAGTTTGAAAAGGCTGATCTTGAACAGTTTTGTGAAATGTGTGCTAAACATTTAGCTGCAAGACTTTTAGCAAGAGTTATTAAAGCTACACCCGTTGATACTGGCACATTAAAACGTTCTTGGAATGAAGAAAATAAGAATGTTTATGTTGAATATAAGGGTAATGAATTTATATGTGAAATTATCAATTCAACGGAATATGCAATTTATGTTGAGTATGGACATAGACTAAAAGGGCATAAAGGCTGGGTTCATGGTTATTTTATGTTGGAAAAATCAACACTTCAACTGGACTTACAAGCACCAAGAATTATTGAAAAATTACTAATGAAGAAATTGGGTGAGATATTCAATGATTAATGAAATTATGGATGCTATCGCTATTAAACTGCATGAAGTATATGGTGATGAATACGAAATACATCAAAATGATATTAAGCAAGGTTTGCAAGAGCCTTGTTTTTTAATTACTCTTATTGACAGTGAAAAAGAGAATCTATTAAATTTGCGTTCTAAGCGACTTTTACCGTTTGATATATTATTCTTCTCTAGCAGTGGAAAAAATCAATGTCATAGCGTTTCTGACACGCTTATGAATGAGTTAGATATGATCAAATGTATTGACGGTGATTTACTTCACGGTACAAAAATGAGAAGTGAAATCATTGACGATGTTCTTCATTTCTTTGTCAGCTTCAATTATATAGCAGTAGTTAAAGAGGAAGAAACTGGATCAATGGAAACATTGGAAGTTAGCAGTAATACAAAGGAGTGATTATATGGCTAACACTAAAACAAAAACGATTCAAAAAAAACAGGATGCATCTTTTTACAAGGATGCATTTTTAAATTCTAAAGTATTTAGAAATAAAAAGGATTTATTAAATGCCATTTTAGAAGATGGTAAAAAATATACAACTAAAGAAGTCAATGACTTGTTAAAAAAAGAATTGGAAAGAAAGGTGGAATGTTAAATGTTAGGTGGCGGAACTTTTAATGCACAAAATAAAAAATTGCCTGGTACTTATATCAATTTTGCAAGTGCATCTAGAGCATCTGCATCGCTGTCTGATCGTGGTATCGTTGCAATACCATTATTAATGGATTGGGGTGCAGCAGATGAGGTTTTTGAAGTATCAAACGAAAAGTTTGTAAATAATTCATTGAAAATTTTTGGATATGATTATTCACATGACAAAATGAAAGGATTAAGGGATTTATTTAAAAATACCAAAACATTATATGCATATCGTTTAAATGGAAAGGGTACAAAAGCAACTAACACATATGCAGAAGCAAAATATCCAGGTATTAGAGGTAATGACTTAAAAATCATTATTTCAAAGAATGTTGATGATGAAACTAAATTTGATGTTAAAACAGTTTTAGAGTTTAAAGAAATGGATGTTCAAACTGTTAAAAATTCTTCTGAACTGGTTGCCAATGACTGGGTAACTTTCAAAAGTGCAGAACTTCAAGAAACTGCTTCGACACCATTAGCAAGTGGTACAAATGGAACAGAGGTAACAACATCTGAATATCAAGCGTTTTTGAATGCGATTGAATCTTACAGTTTTAATGCTTTGGGATGTCCAGTTGAAGATGCGAAAATCAATGAATTATTTGTTACATTTACAAAAAGAATGCGTGATGAAGTCGGGGCTAAATTTCAAACGGTAGTTTATAGAAAACCTGCTGATTATGAAGGAGTTATCTCTGTAGAAAATGAAGTGACTGATGATGTTAATAAAGCAAGTGTGGTTTATTGGACAACTGGCGCACAAGCAGGTTGTGCAGTTAATAAATCATTAACTAATACTGCTTATGATGGTGAATTTAAAATCAAGGTAGATTATACACAATCACAATTAGCGGATGCATTAGAAAGTGGTAAATTCATTTTTCATAATGTAACAGGTGAAGTTAGGGTTCTTGAAGATATTAATACTTTTACATCAGTTACAGATGAAAAAAGCATTGATTTTTCAAATAACCAAACAATCAGGGTTATTGATCAAATCGCTAATGATGTTGCTACTTTATTCCATACGAAATATCTTGGTAAAATTCCAAACAATGCATCAGGTAGAATTTCACTGCAATCGGATGTTGTTGCAATTCATAGAGCATTAGAAGATATTCAAGCAATTGAAAATTTTAGTGCAGATGATATTGTGGTGGCTCAAGGTGATACAAAGAAATCAGTAGTATTAACAGATAAAATCACAGTTATTAACGCAATGAGTCAACTTTATATGAGTTGTGTAATCAGCTAGAAAGGGGAACAGATAACATGGGTAAATTTACAATGAAGGCTAAGGATTCTATCAGTGGATCAATGGCTGAATTATATGTGACTATTGAGAGAAACAGATATAACTTTGCTCAGGCAATCACATTTGAAGCAAATTTTGAAAAAAGCAAAACTGAAGTGCCTGTTTTAGGTCGTACAGGTAAAGGAAATAAAGCAACGGGGTGGACTGGTTCAGGTTCAATGACTTTACACTACAATACTTCAGTTATGCGTGAATTAGCATATAGATATAAAGAAACTGGTGAAGATGTTTATTTCGATATGCAATGTACGAATGAAGATCCAACTTCAAGTGTTGGGAGACAAACCGTTACATTAATTGACTGCAACTTTGATAGTTTAGTGTTAGCTAAATTTGATGCTGATGCAGATTATCTTGATGAAGATGTCGACTTTACGTTTGATGATTTTGAAATTCCTGAGAAGTTTAATTTGTTACAAGGGATGATTTAGTTTAAAGGACCACATTGAAGTGAACCCCATATAATGTGGTCCTTTTTTATTTGATTAAATATAAGAAAGAGGTATGAGAAAAATGAGTTTATCAGCTTTTATGGCACAAAATGTTGTGCAGGAAGAAAATATTGAATATGTTGCATCAAAAAGATTTATCGATGAAAAAACAAAAAAACCTATTGCATGGGAATTAAGATGTTTGGATTCACAGCGTGATGAAGAATTAAGAAAATCTTGTACTAAAAGATTAGAAGTACCAGGAAGAAAGGGGCAATTTACAAAGGATACAGATTTTGATAAGTATGTTGGACTGTTAACAGTTGAATGTGTTGTGTTCCCTAATTTGAATGATGCAGAACTTCAAAATTCTTATGGAGTTATGGGTGCGGATGCATTATTAAAAAAGATGTTAAAACCAGGTGAATACGCTGATTTATTAGCAAAAGTTCAAGAAATCAATGGCTTTAATGAAAGTTTTGAAGATAAAGTAGAGCAAGCAAAAAACTAATTGAAGAAGGTGATTTTGAAGCTAATATTGCTTATTATTGCCTTCATAAATTGCATATGCTTCCATCACAGTTTCTTTCTCTACCGACAAATGAACAGGCATTTGTATATGCTGCAATTCAAATAAGGACTGAGAATGAAGAAAAGGAAGCTAAAAAAATAAAAGCAAAATCAAAATCTAAAGGTCGTAGGAGGTAGGTGAATATATGGCTTCTATTAAAACAGTTATAAGCGTTCAAGACAGAATGACACCAGCATTCACCTCTATGAACCGTGCTTTAAATATTGTTATAAGTTCATTTGAACAGTTACAAAGAGATTCAGGACGTGCAGTTGATACTTCTTCTATACGACAGGCGAGGGAAGAATTAGCACGTGCTGAAGTCACTATGAATGGTGTTGAACAGGAAATTAGACAGGCTGCAAATCAGCAGCAAAATTTTAATACCAAGATAAAGCAAGGACAATCGGCTTCTGATGGACTTCTTAAAAAGGTTATGGGATTTGTTGGTGCTTATGCTGGTATACAGACAATAGGAAATATTGTTGGTTTGTCAGATCAAATGTCACAGACAACTGCTAAATTAAATATGATTAATGATGGTTTACAGTCAACTGAAGAACTTCAAAACATGATATTTCAATCGGCACAGAATTCAAGAGCAGCATACGGTGATACAGCTAAAACAATTGCAAAATTAGGGCAAAATGCAAAAGATGCATTTAATTCAAATAAAGAACTTATTGCATTTGCTGAAACATTAAATAAAAAGTTTGTTATAGCAGGTGCTACACAAGAAGAAATATCAAGTGCTACATTGCAATTAACGCAAGCGTTAGGATCGGGTGTATTACGTGGTGAAGAATTAAATGCAGTATTTGAGTCAGCACCAAATGTTATTCAGTCTATTGCTGATTATTTAGATGTGCCAATTGGAAAAATTCGACAAATGGCAGCAGATGGTGAAATAACTGCTGATATTGTAAAAAATGCAATGCTTTCATCAATAGATGAAACGAATGCACAGTTTAAACAAATGCCTGTTACATGGTCACAAATATGGGTTAAGTTTAAAAATGAAGCATTGATGGCATTTCAGCCAATACTTGACAAAATCAATGAAGTTGCAAATAGTCAGGGTTTTAATGCAATGTTCAATGGTGCTGTAAATGCAATTCGAATGTTTGGTAATGTAGCAACTAAAGTGATCGATGTTATAGCTAACGGAGCATCATTTATAGCACAAAATTGGAGTATGATAGCACCTGTAATATATGCAGTAGCAGGGGCTATGGCTATTTATGGAGCGACAATTTTAGCTGTAAAGGCATATCAAACCGCTGCTTTGGCAGTATCATGGATGTACATTGCTGCATTAAGAATGAAAACATGGCTTACACAGGAAGGAATTATTGCAACAGCTACTCAAATAGGAGTGCAGATGGGGCTTAATGGTGCATTGGGTACTACAGTAGGTCTTATTTTTATGATAGTAGCAGCGGTTTTAGCTGTTATTGCTGTTGTATTTATAGTGACAGCAGTTTGGAATCATTTTACTGGTGAAAGTGTAAGTGGCTTAGGAATTATTGTTGGTGCGGTTTACTGGTGTGGCGCTCTTATTCAAAATATTTTTATTTTAGTAATTAATATTATTTTAGGAGCATTTCAGCTTCTGGTTAACAGTATTCAGCTAGGTGCAGCAGCTATTGCATTTGTATGGCAGTTAATTTGGAAAACAATAGCGAACCTGGCTATAAGTGTTGCTGAGTGGGTTGTAAATAAGTGGAATGAAGCAGTACTTAATATTAAAAAATTCTTTGCATTTTTAGGTAAAACTGGCGCACAGGCTTTTAAAGCTGTTGCGAGTGCGGCAGGAAGTGCAGCAACTTCTATCGCAAATGCATTCGTTGCAGGTGCTAACGCAGCCATTAAGGCAATCAACTGGATCATAGATGCAATCAATTTAATTCCAGGTGTTGATATTGATAAGGTTGATAAAATTGGCAAAGTTGACTTATCGTTTGATACCAGTGGGTTAGATACATATATATCACAAATGGATGGTATATTAGGTGAAACAGCGGAAAAAGTTTCGTTTGATAGATTTGAGTATGATGCTTTTGAAATGCCTGATTTGTGGTCACCTGATTATGTTGACTTTGTTGATATGGGCGAAGCATTTGACAAAGGATATGCTCAAGGTGAAAAATGGCAAAGTGATATAGGTGACTGGATGGGCGGACTTTTTGATAAAGGTGATAATCCGCTATCTGATCTTGAAAATAATTTTGGCGGTATCAAAGATGCAACTGATAAGGCAGCAGATTCAGGGAATAAGACCGCTGGAAACACTGCACAAATGGCTAAGACCATGAATGCATCAAGTGAGGATTTGAAATATTTAAGAGATATTGCAGAACGTGAAACAATAAATCGTTTTACAACTGCTGAAATAAAAATTGATATGAATAATAACAACACCATAAATAGTGATATGGATATTGATGGTGTCGTTGAAAAATTAACAGAAAGAGTTGAAGAAGAACTTCTTGCTACTGCTGAAGGGGTTCATAGTTAGAAAGGGGAGTTGTTTATGGCTAAAGGATATAGTTTCTTTTTAGGAAGTTTACAGCTTCCTGTTCCACCTGAATCAATGGAAATGGTTATTAATAATCAAAATACAACAATTAATTTGATAAATGATCAGGAAGTTAATATTTTAAGAAAAGCAGGACTTACCGAAATATCATTTGATGCACTTTTACCGCAAACAAAATATCCTTTTGCAGCTTATCCTAATGGATTTAAAAGTGCTTCATATTTTCTTGAAGAAATAGAAAAACTAAAAACAGGTTTAAAACCGTTTCAGTTGATTGTGACACGTGCAACACCTAATGGCAAGCTGTTGTTTGACACAAATATAAAAGTGTCTTTAGAGGACTACACAATAAAAGAAGAAGCAGGAAATGGTTTTGATGTTAAAGTATCTCTGTCTTTTAAACAGTATGTTGAATATTCAACTAAAACAGTAAAAATAAATATAGAAGATAATCGAAAGAAACCAGTAATTAATCCCCCATCAAGACCTGCTTCTTCCAATGCATCCAATGTACAGCCGACTATAGGATGCAATGTAATTGTAAACGGGAGACTGCATCGTGACAGTTATGGAAATGGACCAGGACAAACTCGAACCAATTATCAAGGTAAGATAAATTTTATTAAGACAGATGGAAGGTCGCATCCTTATCATGTCACAACACCTAGTGGCAGTTGGCTTGGCTGGGTTCTTCCAAGTGCGATAAGGGTGATTTAATGAAGGGTGATTTAATGAAAGTTGAATTATTGATACAGTGGCTTGATACCTGTTATGAACCTGTAACACTTGATGGCATAACTTGGACATTAGAAAGAAAAGGAGCACCAGGAAAACTAGAATTTACAGTGCTTAAAGATTCTAAACTGAGGTTTGAAGAAGGTGCTTCGGTTCGGTTAAAAGTAAATGATACTAATTTATTTTATGGCTTTGTATTTAAGAAAACATATGATAAAGATAAAAATATCAAAGTAACTGCGTATGATCAGTTAAGGTATTTAAAGAATAAAGATACATATGTTTACAAGAATAAAACCGCTACTGAACTTGTTAAGATGATTGCAGCAGATTTTAACTTAAATATTGGGCAGATGGACGATACGTATTTTAAAATTGCTACTAAAGTTGAAGATAACAAAACGTTATTTGATATTATTCAGGATGCACTTGATGATACTTTAGACAACAGAAGTGAAATATATGTACTATATGATGATTTTGGCAAGCTGAGATTATCCTATATTGAGTTCTTAAAAATTGGATTGGTTGTTGATGCGGAAACCGCAGAATCATTTGATTATTCAAGTTCAATTGATGGTGAAACCTACAATAGAATCAAACTTGTTAGAGAGAATGAAAAGACTGGTAAACGTGATGTTTATATTGCACAAAGCGGTGACAATATGAATAAATGGGGTGTTCTTCAATACTTTGATACTGTTGATGAAAATGTCAATGCAGTTACAAAAGCTAATGCACTTTTAAAGTTATACAATGAAAAAACCAAATCATTGAAAATAAATGGTGTATTAGGCGATACAAGAGTAAGAGCAGGCTCACAAATTATTGTGCAGTTAGAATTAGAAGATATGAAACTACAAAATTTTATGCTGGTTGAAAAAGTAACACATAAATTTGAAAACAATCATCACAGTATGGATTTGACACTGAAAGGGAACGGTATTTTTGATGGCTAATTTGGTTGAATTGATTAAACAGGCAGCAGTTGAAGCGGTAAATGCTTCTGATCCTGCTGCTTTTTATTTTGGTACTGTAACTAGTGATAATCCTTTGTCCATCAACGTTGAACAAAAGATGGATTTAACAAGTGAATTTCTTATTCTAACTAATGCGGTGAAGGACCATGTTGTAGAAATGACAGTTGATCATACAACTGAAAATGTATCACTTAATGCTGATCATACGCATGAAGTTGAATCAAGCGGTGATATAACTGTTACATCTAAACTGAATCCTGAACAACCAGGAACAACGATTGAAAATGAGGTTCAGAATACATCGTCAACATCAATAAGTGCAGTTAAAATTGATTTAACGCATAAACACAGTTATAAGGGTAGAAAGAAGTTTACAGTTCATAATGCACTAAAAAAAGGTGAAAAAGTTGTAATGATAAAATTGCAAGGCGGTCAAAAATTTGTTGTTTTAGATCGTGTATAAAAAAGGGGGAATGTTATGATTCCGCAAAATGAATATGAATTAGAAAATGATGCTGCTTTAGATATTGAAGAAATACCGACACCAACACCTAGGATCATCATGGGAAAAAACAGGCTCATGGGTTCATGTGATGGGCTTGAAGCAATTAAACAGGCAGTATATTTAATCCTAAATGTTGAAAGGTACAGATATGTAATTTATTCATCGAATTATGGAGTTGAATTTGATGATCTGTTAGGTAAACCAGTTCCATATGTACTGCCTGAATTAAAAAGAAGAATTGAAGAAGCATTGACACAAGATGATCGTATTACAAGTGTTGATGGTTTTGAGTTTGAGACAAAAAAAGATACAGTGCATTGTACATTTACAGTACACAGTATTTTTGGGAATTTTGTAAGTGAAAGTGTGGTGAATATTTGATGTATGAAAATATTACTTTTGAAAAACTGATGGAAAGAGCAGTTGCGAGAATTGAAGAACAAAACTCTAATATTGACACAAGAGAAGGTTCTATTGTCTACAATGCTTTAGCACCAGCTATTTATGAAATTATGGGAATGTATATTGAGATTGACAGAATCATGAATGAAACATTTGCTGATACTGCATCAAGAGAATACCTTATCAAAAGAGCAGCAGAACGTGGTATTATTCCACAGCCTGCAACAAAGGCTATTTTAAAAGGGGTATTTACCCCATCTGCACTTGAAATTCCTATTGGTTCAAGATTTTCATTAGAAAAACTAAATTATACAGTTATAGAAAAAATTGGTGATGGTCAATATCAGTTGGAATGTGAAACTGCTGGTGAAGAAGGTAACCTTCATTTTGGACAGCTTATTCCAATTAACTATATTGATAAGTTGGAAACCGCTGAACTTGTTGAATTGCTTATTCCTGGTGAAGACGAAGAAGATACCGAATCAATAAGAAAAAGATATTATCAATCATTAGAAGCTGAAAGTTATGGTGGTAACAAAATTGACTATAAAATTAAGGTTGGGTTAATAAAAGGTGTTGGCGGTGTTAAAGTCTATTCAGGTCATGAATGGAACGGCGGTGGAACTGTCAAAATCGTTATAACTGATTCTGATTTTGAAAAGCCTACGGATACATTAGTGAAATCGGTTCAAAAAGAAGTTGATCCCGTTGCTACACCTGGTGAAGGTATTGGGATAGCCCCTATTGGACATATAGTAACTGTTGTAGGTGTTAATGAGGTTGAAATAGATATTAGTACCCAAATAATTTATCAGCCTGGATATTATTTTGAAGCTGTTAAAACAGATTTAGAAAAAGCAGTTAATGAATATTTACAAGGTTTGAATTCAGTTTGGGAAGATGAGAGTAACATTATTGTTCGTATATCGCAGCTTGAAACTAGAATTTTAGGTGTAAAAGGTGTTCTTGATGTCATGAATACAACAATCAATGGGGTATCAGAAAATTATACTGTTCACAAAGACAGTATTGTTAAAAGAGGTGAATTAACCGATGGAAACTAGACTTATTAGTTATCTTCCACCTGTTTTACAGAATATCGAAGAATTTAAGGTGCTATATGGAACTGAAGATTATGAAATTGATGATTTGTACGCTGCACTTGAGATTCTTTTAAAGGATCAGTTTGTGCATGAAGCAACTGAAAATGGTATCAAAAGATGGGAGAAGATTTTAAAGATTATTCCTGGGGCTTCTGATACCTTAGATATGCGCAGATTTGAAATTTTAAATCGTTTGAATATCAAGATACCTTACACTATAACGATGCTTCGAAACAAAATACAAGCATTGTATGGGAGCAATTGTGATATTAAATATATCAATGATACTTATACATTGAAAATTTTTGTTCCTGCTATCGTAGATAAGGAACTTTTAAATTTACAAAAAATGTTAGATGTGATTATTCCAGCTAATTTAATTGTTAACATTATCATAAATGAACAGATAGAAAGGATGAGGAAATTATGAAATTTGAAAACAAAGTTTATGACACTTTAAAGTACGTGGCACAGGTGGTATTGCCATCAGTTGGAACGTTGTATTTTGCACTTGCAGGGATTTGGGGGTTACCATTTGGAGAAGAAATTGTTGGTACAATCACTGCGATTGATGCGTTTTTAGGTGCTTTATTAATGATTTCAACCAGCCAATATAAAAAAGCGAAAGAATAGTGGGTGTTCCAATGTCACAAGGTGAATTCTATGTATTATTATTTGGTGCAATTAGCGGCTTAGCAGTTGTTGTTGCACCGATTTTAAAACTTAATTCTAATATAACGAAATTAAATTCCAATATGGAGTATTTGAATCGTAATGTCGTAGAGAGTGAAAAAAGAATCAATGATATAGCTCAACAACAAAATATGACGGATAAAGTTCTTTATGAACATAAATATATCCTTAAAAATCATGAAGATAGAATTGATAAATTAGAAAAATAAGAGTGGTTGAATACTGCTCTTATTTTTATTACAGAAGGAGAATGAAGAATGGAAATTAAACAAAATTTAGTGAGTTCAAGCAAATATGATATTAAGTGTCCTTATGAACGAACACCGCAGTTTTACGTTATTCATAACACATACAATGATGCAGCAGCATCAAACGAAGTAGCATATATGATTAGAAATGACAATAAAGTATCTTTTCACTATGCTGTTGATGATGTAGAAGCTGTTCAAGGACTACCCGAAGATCGTAGTGCATTTGCAAGCGGTGACGGTGGAAAAGGACAGGGAAATTTATACGGTATTCATGTAGAAATCTGTTATTCTAAATCAGGTGGAGACAGATTTATTAAAGCTGAACAAAATGCAGCAAAATTTATCGCAGATGGCTTAAAGGCTCATGGATGGGGAATTGATAAAGTTAAAAAGCATCAAGATTTTGCTGATAAATATTGTCCACATAGAACACTAGATATGGGGTGGCAAAGATTTTTAAATATGGTGCAAGCAAACCTTGATGGAAATGCTCAACCATTGCCACAACCAACACCAGATAATGGCACATCAGTAAATTATCAAGTAAGAATTACTGCAAATAGTGGATTAAATGTTCGTTCTGCTGCTTCTGCTAGTGCTTCTAAAGTAACTGCATTAGCTAAAGGAACAGTAGTTACTGTTGATAGAGAATCTAATGGATGGCTACATATCAGTCAAGGATGGATTTCTGCTGAATATACTGAAAGAGTTTCTAGCGGATTTTCGGTTAATTATAAAGTAAAAGTTACTGCAAACTCAGGATTGAACGGTCGTTCTACTCCAAGCACTTCAGGAAGCAAGGTTACTGCTTATGTCAAAGGAACAATCTTAAACATTTCAAAAGAACAAAATGGTTGGGGATATACTGGTACTTGTTGGGTTAAATTAGAATATACTGAAAAAGTAAGTTCTAATAACACATCAAACACTTTAGGTACTTATGAAGTAACTGCCAATGATTTAAGTGTTCGTACCGGTCCTGGAGAAAATTATAGAAGAAAAACATATAATGAATTAACAGTTGATGCAAAAAAACATGATTATGATAAAGACGGATGTCTAAACAAGGGAACTCGTGTTACTGTTTCGAAATGGAACGGTAATTGGGCTAAGATTCCATCAGGTTGGGTAAGTGGCGATTATCTAAAAAAGGTATAGTAATGAAACGTATAGAAGTATCTGTTTTAGCCGCTCTAGCGCTATTATCATTATTACTAGGAATTGCCCTAGTACAAGAAAAACAAACCACTAGAAACCTAAAAAACAATCTAGAATTAACAAAGCAGGAACTCTATGATGCTAGAGGTGATAGAGATTATTATCAAGGACAGTATAAAAAATATTTTGAACTGTCCGAGGAACTACAAAATCAAATGGGAGTTTATGCTTATGAATAAAGTTTATCTAAAACACGATGCTGAAGATATTCAGGGGAACTGTTTAAACACAAGGATAGAGTATACCCTTTTGTATATGGGGCTATCTCATAGTATTATTAATAATGGGTATCGCGATATACACGTAAATAATATATATATAAAATTCAAGCCTAGGTCACACACATTGATCTAGGCTTTTTTGTATAAAGAAAAACACAGTGACATGGGAATGAACACTGTGTTTTTAGCATAATTTTGGAATACGTACTATGCTTAATAAAAGTATATAATAATAAGTAATTATTTTCAATAAACTTTATATAAAAAGAGCACAAGCCCAAAACGGGAGAGGTGAACTTGTACTCTTTGTATACTTTCGAATATTGTTAATGGGAGAGGAACAATATTCTATTGTACAAAAATAATATTTGTACGCAATCTATTCTACTACATTATACAAAATATGCAAATGTATTAAACTTTTAAATAAAAGAGCACAAGGCTCTACCGAGGAGATATCTTTTTTGTGCTCTTGGTTGGGTATGGCTAAGGGGAAAGGAGGACCATACCCTATTATACAACTATTGGAATTATAATGGGGATCAATAATTGTACAATATCAATTATAGTTATTTGTCATTTTTTATCAACTCATATACTTAATACTCAATATTTGATTGAATAAGTAATACTTTTTAGTATGGAAAAACATATTGTAAAATATAGTTATTTATTATATAGTAAACACATAAAGGAGGATTTACAATGGCTAAAATTACAGTAAATGAATCTTGTATTGGGTGTGGAACTTGTGTAGGTGTTGCACCAGATGTTTTTGAAATGAATGATGAGGGGTTATCATCTGTTATTGGTGATGATGTCGATTCAGCTAAAGAAGCTGCTGAATCTTGCCCTGTAGAAGCAATCGAAGTGGAAGATTAATCAAAAAAATAGAGAGTTATAGTGATAAAGGAGTGTTCGATTAGAGCGCTCCTTTAAGCATTGTAGCTATTAGTAACTTACATATTTATTCTAGATAATTTGTGGTATGGCTTATAATTCTTTTTTGTTTTTCAATATCATGCTTGCAATTAATTATCATTTCATCTTTATTTGGTATGTCAGATATTTCTAAAAGTTTCAGTTTTTCTTCTAATGCTGTTAATTTTATTTTCGCTTCTTGTAATTTTCTTTCTTTTAAGTTCGTATTTAACACCTCATTCTTATTATAAATATTTTGTGTATAAAAGTCATTTATGATGTAATCCAAAACCTAATTATTGATTAAATGTTTAATTTTTATTTTTTTGTGCTATTATCGATATTAGGGGATGGATTTGTCATAAATATACGTATACACAAACCGTTAACACTAAGCTTTTTAATCCTCCCCTTAATGTCTGGAAATCCCTAAACTCCAGACATTTTATTACATGATAGAGAGGTGTTTGGAGAATAATTTTTAGCCTGAAGAAACAATATAAAATGTACTAAATAAGTAACAAATAAGTAACAAATCTCCTGAAACCCGCATTCTAGCGTGTGTTTTTTTTCAAGACTTGAAATTTTTTCATGGTTTATTAAAAATAATGAGCTTTACGATTAGTCCGTTAATCGGTTAAATGACTAGTATTTATTAGGATTTGTATTATTTTTATAGATTTTGTAAATATCATTAGAACTTAGATAATATAAAGATTATTTAAAATAAAAAAATATTTTTATGATATAATAGCTTGTGGAGGAGAGGATAATGCAACAATTAAAGAAATTTATTTGTTTATTACTATTTCTTTTTATAATGACAGCCTGTCAAGAAAAAATAGCATATGATAAGGAATGGGCGGCAAATTTTGCACAGCAGCAAGTTAAGGCTATGGATGGATATCGTCTGGAGGGAGTATATTTTTATCAAGGAAATCATATTAGGGTAAATGATCAAAAGGTTGGTAAGGCAGTTGTCGTGAAAGCAGTAGTTAGATACTATGATGTTTTTAAGGATCCAAACAAATATGAGCTTGTTTCTGTTTTTGATGAATCAAACATTGATTTAGCAGGACAAGGATATATTTACGGTGAAGATGGAGATAGGTTATTAGGGGTCGATCAAATAGATGTTTATGATTCCAATCAACCAATTAAGTATCTTCGGGCTATGGATGATAAAGACATTAGTGAAGTTAATCGAAAATTAAATACTGTGCAAATAAAATAAAAAAGCATCTTTAAATTGTTCCCTATAGAGTAAACACGATAAATGTGTTTTCTATAGGGTCAGTTTAGTATGATGCTTTTAGTTTACCAATTTTTTATAATGCCTTTTACTAAAGTAACTAGGTCTTTTTCTGCTTTATTAGCCGCTTCTACAACTTCTTGGTGATTTAATTCTTGGTTTGAAAGTCCTGCGGCTTTATTAGTGATCAACGAAATTCCCAGAGTTTTCATATCACAGTGACGAGCAACAATGGCTTCTGGTACAGTGGACATTCCCACTGCATCAGCACCTAAGGCTCTATATGCTAATATTTCTGCTGGTGTTTCATACATTGGGCCTTTAAAAAAAGCATAGACACCATCTTTTAAACTAATATTATTGTCATCGGCAACTTGATGAGCAAGTTTTCCTAATTTTCGATTATAGACTTCACTCATATCTTTAAAACGAGGGCCGAATTCATCGAGATTAGGACCACGTAGTGGGCTTGGGGCAAATAAACCAATATGATCTTTAATCAGCATAATTTGTCCAGGATTTAAATCTTCACGGATTCCTCCGCAAGCATTAGTTAAAATTAAATTATCAATTCCCAGTCTTTTAAATACACGAATTGGCAGTGTAACAATATCCATGTCATTGCCTTCATAATAATGAAAACGTCCTTTCATGGCAATTACTGTTTTATTTTCTAATGTACCGATAATTAACTTGCCGGCATGTCCAATGAGATTAGAAATCGGGAAATGGGGGATATCGCGATAATCTAATTCGATAGGATTTTCAATTTCATCTGCAAGTGGGCCTAGACCTGAACCGAGAATGATTGCTAAATCAATTTTTCCATGATATTGGGTCTTAATATAGTTTGTTGCTTCATTGATTTTAATGTACATATGTCATACCTCCTAGACTCAATTATAGCATAAACTTTTAAGATGTATTATAATGAAAATAGAAAAAGTGGTGAGAACGTGGAACGAAAATTAAAGACTCGACATTTATATCGACATTTCAAAGACAAACTATATTATGTTATGAATATTGGGTTAGATAGTGAAACATTGGAGGAAGTTGTTATTTATCAAGCTATGTATGATGATAAAAAACATTTATTCGTCCTTTAGAAATGTTTTTATCAAAAGTTGATATAAAGAAGTACCCAAATGTAGAATAAACATATCGTTTTGAGGAATACGAGGAGGAAGACTGATGAATCAAGCGGCATATCGATTAGAACAGACGAAATTAACAGATAGTAAGGTTTTTCGTGATGCAGTACATAATTATATTCATGTAGATCAACCATTGATATTAGATTTAATCAATAGTCATGAAATGCAGCGACTTCGGAGAATCAAGCAATTAGGCGGGACGCATCAGGTCTATCAAAGTGCGGAACATTCGCGTTTTTGTCATTCTTTAGGGGTTTACTTTATTGCTCGAAAAATGATTTTTAATAGTGCAATCGGAGCCTATTTAAATGATTATGATAAGTTAACAGTAATGTGTGCAGCTTTACTCCATGATATTGGTCATGGTCCATTTTCGCATTGTTTTGAAGATGCCTTTGATTTAAACCACGAAGCATATACAATTAAAATTATTAACGGAAAGACCGAAGTACATGATCTTTTAGAAAAATTTGATCATGGTTTTTCACATAGAGTAAGTAGTGTTATTGAAAAAACACATCCTAATAAAATTTTAGTACAGATGGTTTCGAGTCAACTTGATGCTGATCGGATGGATTATTTACTTAGAGATTCTTATTTTAGTGGTACTACTTATGGGCAATTCGATTTATCCCGAATTTTACGAGTGATGGCTGTTTGTGATGGAAAGATCGTTTTTAAGAATTCTGGTGTACAAGCAATCGAGAATTATATTTTAGCCAGATATCATATGTATTGGCAAGTTTATTATCACCCCACAGCCCGGAGTTATGAACAGGTATTAATTAGTATTTTTAGGAGAATGAAAGATCTTTATGCAGCTGGTTATGATTTTGGAGATATTCGTTATTTAAAGCCGTTTCTTGATGGACATGTCGATGAAAATGATTATACTAAATTAGATGAGGGGATCGTTTTTTATTATTTTACAGTCTTAAAAGAAGGCAATGACGAGATTTTGAAAGATTTATGTACACGCTTTTTAGATCGACGATTGTTTATTTATCATGATCTGCTCGATCAACATGAAAAACAATTAGCTGAATCATTTTATGAAAAAAAAGGCTATGATCCTCGTTATTATGTTGTAAGTGATGATCAAAGCCAAGTTCCCTATCGTTATTATGGAAATACTGAAGAACTCAGTGAAATTGAAATATTAATTGATGAAGAACTCCGGTTTTTACCAGAAGTATCAGAAATTGTTGGGGCAATTGTAAATTCTAAGAAAAATAAAAATGATCATAAGATTTTCTATCCCGAAGTGTAAACTTCGGGATTAGTCTTTTTTAAACCAATAGACTGTACCATTTTCATCAAAATCACCGGTTAGTGGATTGATTGCAATCTGCTGTAGGTCTTCGGTTGGCTGATACCATGTAACATCTTTGTTTTCATTGGTATAGTTTAAAACATCGATAACGGTTTTTTTAGCAACAGTTTTGTCATCAGCTGTTTCCATTTTACGATTGTCATCGTAGCCGACCCAGCTGGCAACCAGGACTTGTGGATTATAAGCTACAGCCAGGTTATCAACATCGGTACTACCAGTTTTACAGGCGTTGATATTATCAAGTTGATAAGAAGCCATTGTTGCTTGAAGATAGGTACTAAATGTACTATTAAATGTAGATGTTAATAGCTGTGATAATTCTAAACAACTATCTTGCTCCAGCAATTGTTTATCTTCTTGTTCGTGCTGGTAAAGGACTTTACCAGCATCATTAGTAATTTTTTCAATTGTATAGAGATGATTGTATTTTCCTTCACTAGCGAGACAATTATACATATTGGCAAGATTATATATGTTTGTATTTAAAGTCCCAAGTGCCAGTGAGGCATTTGCTTTGACGTCCTTGATTCCAAATTTTTTGATTAATGAAGCTAAGTTATCAGTTCCTAAAAATAGATGTGTTTTAACGGCGAAAATATTATCAGATACAGCAATAGCTTGAGCTAACGTAACATCTTTATATGCATATTTATCGTTAAAATTACTAGGACTGTAAGTGCTGTTATCGTCAAGTTTAAAGGTAGTAGGTTCACATAAAAATGTGGTTGCCGGAGTGAAACCGTTTTCTAGCGCCAGGTAGTATAACAAAGGTTTGATTGTACTGCCGATTTGTCGATTAGCTTGAGTGGCACGATTGAATTGTGAGCTGGCATAGTCTTTACCGCCGATAATAGCAAGGATTTTACTGGTATATGGTTCAACAACGATACTCGAGGTTTCGACTTTACTATCCTTAGTATATTCACTAGCACTTTTTTCCACTACTTTTTGGTAATCTTGATTAAAACTTGTATACACATTTAAACCTTGATTCAAATATGTATTGTTGTAGTAACCAAGTTCTTCGAGTTCATCAATAACGGTATCTTTATAGTAATTATTAGCCATATTATCATCTACTTTATGCGTTTCAGCAAGATTAAGATCACTATCAAGAACCTGCTGTTTTTGAGTTACGGTAATTTCCTTACAGTCGATTAGAGCGTTTAAAACGATTGACTGTCGTTTTCGAGCTGCTTTAGCATCATTTAAGGGTGAGTAATAGGTTGGGCCATTAACTACTCCAGCCAACATACTGCTTTCATTTAAATCTAGTTCTTTAGCACTTTTACCATAAAAATATTGTGCAGCATTTTCAATACCATAAATTCCATGACCAAAATAAACGTTATTAATATATCCCTCGAGAATTTCATCTTTTGATAAACGTGTTTCTAACTGCATTGTCAAAAAAGCTTCTTTAATTTTTCGCGACCAGGATTTTTCGTTAGTTAAGTACAATAAGCGTGCATATTGCTGAGTTATCGTACTCGCTCCTTGAGATTTTTTTTGATTTGTGAAGTTTACTTTGAGGGCTCTCATGATTCCAATTGGATCAAACCCCCGATGGTCATAAAAGCGTTGATCTTCAATAGCTACAATACTTTCTTTAAAATAATTACTAACATTATTTAAAGTTACATAATGACCGGTATAGTCGTTGATCGACTGATAATAAATTTCTTGATTATCATCGTATAATTTTAAATAACGATTCTTGTTTAGATCCGGTTCCCCCATGCAATATGCAATAACATATAGTGATAGAAGTATGCCGGCTAAACTTGCTAAAATAGTTACAAATATTTTTACTAATTTTTTCATCATATCACCAAAAGTATTCTTGACGGATTTGTGTTATAATATGCACGGTGATAGAATGAAAAAAATAATTAAAGTAAATTATCGAAGTATTTTTAAATATGAAGAACATCAAGAAACTGTTAAATATGATGGTTCTGGTCATCTGGAGATAGGTGATGATAAAATTGTAGTCAGTTATCAAGATGAAAATAAAATAAAAATTGAATTAAGTGAAAATGAAGTTAAACTTCATAATGGGGCTAGTGTTTTGCATTTAGTAAGAGATCGTGATATTTTAAATCAATATGAAACTCCATATGGAGCAATTGCTTTAAAAACTAGATTAATTAGTTATGATAACGGGGATAATGTGAAAATAAAGTATGAATTATATGATGGAACTAATTTGATTAGTCAAGTATATGTCATGCTCAATTATTTAATATTGGAGAACTAAGATGAAAATACTAAAGTTTTTATCAAACCGGATCGTTGTATCGATTATTTTAATATGTGTTCAGATATTATGGCTAGCTTTATTTATGCGCTATATTTTTACTGATGCGACCTTATTAAAAGGAGTTTTTATTTTTTTAAGTGTGATCGTAACTTTATATATTATCAACAATGACGATGATGACCCCAGTTATAAGATTATTTGGTTAATTCCCATCTTATCTTTTCCGGTTTTTGGTGGTTTGTTGTATGTTGTTTTTGGTAATAAAAAGCCAGCTAAAAAGCTTCAAGAAGCCTTTGCTAATCAAGAAGAAGCTATTAGACCATTTATTTATCCAAATAAGATGGTTGAACAAATTGAGGATTTGATTGCAAAAGGACAAGCTAATTATTTAGTTCAAGAAAATTTTCCTATTTATAATAATAGTGAGATTAAATATTACCCTTTAGGTGATGATACATATCCAGATTTGTTGAAAGAATTAGCTAAAGCAAAACATTTTATTTTTATGGAATATTTTATTGTTGAAGAAGGTGAGATGTTTAATACAGTCTTAACGATATTAAAGCAAAAAGTTAAAGAGGGTGTGGAAGTACGATTTATGTATGATGATATGGGCTCTTTGACAATGCTGCCATTTCGTTATTATCAAAAATTGGAAAGTTATGGAATCAAGTGTATAGCATTTAATCATTTTGTTCCATTTATTTCGGCAGTAATGAATACCCGTGATCATCGTAAAATTACGGTGATTGATGGAAATGTTGGTTTTAGTGGTGGTTTTAATCTGGCTGATGAGTATATTAATGCTAAAGTGAAATATGGACATTGGAAAGATACGGGGGTAATGATCAAGGGTGAGGCTGTATGGAATTTAACACTGATGTTCCTAACAACGTGGAATGCATCATTAAATACATTTGAAGATTATGATAAATATCATCCTCGTCATTATATATGTCCCGAAATAAGTCCAAATGGGTATATTTTACCATACGGCGATTCACCATTGGATAATAAGCCGGTGGGGAAAAACGTTTATTTAAATATGATTAATCAAGCACAAAAATATATTTATATTGATACGCCCTATTTAATCATTAATGATGAAATTAAAAATGCTTTGTGTTTAGCTGTTCGCCGGGGAGTAGATGTAAGGATCATCACACCTGGAATTCCAGACAAAAAAATGGTCTTTAAAGTAACACGCTCTTACTATGAACCACTTGTAAATGGCGGAGTACGAATTTACGAGTATACTCCTGGGTTTATTCATGCTAAGAACTTTGTTTGTGATGATAAAATTGCTACTGTTGGAACAATTAATTTGGATTATCGCAGTCTTTATCTGCACTTTGAATGTGGAGTCTATATGTATGATGTTCCAGCAATTAAAGATATTAAAAAGGACTTCTTGAAAACGATCGCTGTGAGTAAGGAAATGACCCCTGAAGATGTCGTTAAAGGGCGCTTTAGAGGGTGGCTAGAAGCAATCTTAAGATTATTTGCACCATTGTTATAAAAACATTGACTTCATGAGGGTTTAATGGTAATTTAATTAAGATATAGTGATTAGAAGATAGGAGGGCAATGATGGCAATTAATAAAATTGAAGCGACTTTAAAAGGGGCGCTTAAACAAGCAATAATAGCGTGTGGATTTGTTGAAGAATATGATCAAGAAAGTATTACAATTGAAATTCCTAAAGATAAATCACATGGGGATTATTCAACTAATCTAGCAATGCAGCTAACAAAATTATTAAAGAGAAATCCTCGCCAAATTGCTGAGGCAATTATTGAGGCTTTAGATAAAGAAAATGCCAATATTGAAAAAGTAGAGATTGCGGGACCGGGATTTATTAACCTATTCTTGGCAAAAGATGCAATGACATCAATCATTAAAGAAGTTTTAGAAGAAAAAGAAGCATATGGTACCACAACATATGGTCAAGGAACTAAATATAATGTTGAATTTGTTTCAGCTAATCCAACTGGCGATTTACATCTAGGACATGCTAAAGGGGCAGCAGTGGGTGATAGTATCTGCCGAATTATGAGTGCTGCTGGCTATGATGTGACTCGTGAATATTATATTAATGATGCAGGGAATCAAATTCATAATTTAGCGTTATCTCTATACGCTCGTTATAAACAAGCATTTGGACAAGATGTTACAATGCCTGAAGATGGTTATCATGGTAAAGATATTATTGATATTGCAACAAAGATCAAAGAGATCGATGGTGATAAATATCTTGAAATGGATGAAGGTAAAGCAATTGCTTTCTTTAGAAATAAAGGAACAGAATATGAATTACAAAAGATTAAAGATATTTTAAATGAATTTAGAGTGTCGTTTGATGTTTGGTTTTCTGAAACATCATTATATGAAAATGATCGGGTCGTACCAACAATTGAAAAATTAAAAGCTGCTGGTTATACATATGAAGAAGAAGGGGCTTTATGGTTCAAATCAACTGAATTTGGTGATGATAAAGACCGGGTCTTAATTAAAAGTGATGGATCGTATACATATTTGACGCCTGATATTGCTTATCATCTAAATAAATTAGATCGTGGATACGAATATTTAGTTGATTTATTAGGGGCTGATCATCATGGTTATATTAATCGAATGAAAGCAGCTATTCAAGCTTTAGGTTATAATGCTGACCAGTTAAATATTGATATTATTCAAATGGTTAGAATGATGAATAATGGTGAACCAGTAAAAATGTCAAAACGAACTGGAAATGCTGTTACTATTAAAGACTTAATCGAAGAAATTGGTGTTGATGCTACACGTTATTTCTTTGTTTCTAAAGCTGCTAATACACCATTTGATTTTGATATTGGACTTGCTAAATCAAAGTCTAATGAAAATCCAGTTTATTATGCTCAATACGCTCATGCTAGAATGTGTTCGATTAAAGCACAGGCTGCTAAAGCAAACATTGATTATAGTGATAAGTATGATTTATTAGTTAATCCTAAAGAAATTGAATTAGTAAAGCATATTAATGAGTTTAGAAACGTAATTATTGATAGTGCGATCAATCGTACGCCTCACAAAATTACAAATTATGTTCAAAGACTTGCACAATTATTCCATAGTTTTTATAATGAATGTTATGTAATCGATGAAGATAATCTTGAATTAAGTGGACAAAGATTAGCTTTAGTTGAAGCTACAAGAATTACAATGGCTAATGCTTTAAATTTAATCGGTGTTAGTGCCCCAGAAAAGATGTAGGAGGATAATCAAGAATGGATAGTATGGATAAATATTATAATATGTCTATGGTTGATGTAGCATATGAATTAATGTCTAAAAAGAAATCAGCAGTTAATTTTTTCAAATTATGGGAAGAAGTATGTCAAATGAAGAAATTTGATGACGAACAAAAAGAAGATAAAGAATCTTTGTTTTATACTAATATTACCTTAGACGGACGTTTTATCACGGTTGGTGAAAATGCCTGGGATTTAAGAAGTCGTCATAAATTTAGTGATGTTCATATTGATATGAATGATATTTATGCTGATGAAGAAGAAACAGAAGAATTAGAAGAGGATGTCGATTCTACGATTGAAGATGATTATAATTAAGCAAAACGAAAGTTTTGCTTTTTGTTTAGAATTTTTTAAGAATTATTGTTAGTTTAGTTTTAGGATAGTCTTTTATTATTTAAGTATAGAAAGGCGGAACGACTTATGCTTAAATCAATAAAAAAGACAAATTTGCTCATGATGTCATCAATTATTTTGTTCATGGCATTTATTACAATATATTTATTTAGAAACTGCGATTTTAATGATGTTATTTATGAGATTGAAACACTGCCATATTTTACTAAAGTTTCAGCAATGATTGCTTTAATTGCTCTGCAGATCTTTTTAGCATTTTTACCTGGAGAACCTTTGGAGCTGGCTAGTGGATATATTTTTGGTTCATTTCAAGGAACAATTGTTTGTTTGATCGGGTCAATGATTGGAACGATTATTGTTTACTATTTAGCACGAATCTTTCAACACTCAATCATTGATAAAATGTTTGATCAAAGTAAAGTTGCAGAAGTGAAAAAATTATTTTCTTCTAAAAAAAGTAAGTTTTGGCTATTTATTATTTTTTTGATTCCTGGAAGTCCTAAAGATATTATGACTTATTTAGTTAGCTTAACAGATATTGATATAAAACAATGGCTATTGCTTACAACGATTGGAAGAATTCCAAGTATTGTGACATCTACATATTTAACGGGAGCATTAAGAGACGGCAATATTGTATTGGCTGTTTCAATCTTTGCGGTAACTGTTATACTAGTAATTACCGGTGCCGTTTATTATAAAAAAATAGTTAATTCTAATTAGAAAAAGGGAGAAGATTATGGAACATACAATTTTAATTGTTGAAGATGAAAAAGGAATCAGAGAAACAGTAACAGTTTTTTTGAAGAATCAAGGATATAATGTTTTACAAGCTAGTAATGGTGAAGAAGGGTTAGCATTAATCGAAGCAAATGAAATACATTTAGCAGTGGTTGATATTATGATGCCAGTTATGGATGGAATTACAATGGTACTAAAACTACGAGAAAACTATGATTTTCCAGTTATTTTCTTAAGTGCAAAGTCTGAAGATATTGATAAAATAACCGGGCTTAATATTGGTGGTGATGATTATATTACTAAGCCGTTTGAGGCGATGGAATTGATAGCTCGAGTTAATTCGAATCTTCGAAGATATAATCAAATTTTAGCTTTAAAAGAAAATCGTAATCTTAATAATAATCAACAGCGCTTAGTCGTGGGTGGATTAGAGCTGGATAAGTTTACTAAAGAAGTGTTTGTTAATGATCGAGGTGTTCGTTTAACGGCTAAAGAATTTCAAATACTTGAATTATTAATGTCTTATCCGGGAAGAGTCTATTCAGCTGAGGAGATTTATGAAGCTGTTTGGAAAGAAGAAGCCATAAATACTGAGACAATTATGGTGCATGTGCGAAAATTGCGTGAGAAAATAGAAGCTAATCCTAAAAAACCAGAATATTTAAAAGTAGTTTGGGGAATAGGATATAAAATTGAAAAAGGAGTGTAAAAAATGACAAAAGCTAAAAGAATTTTTGGTGTGATTTTTGCATCAATATTACTATTAATGTCCGTTGTTGTTATATCCTTATATGATAATGTTAGAGAAAATACCCCTCGTGATGATAATTTAACGGGAATTTTAGAAGATGATCTACAGCTTTTTACTATTGAGATGGCTAAGACCCTTGATTCTAATTTTGAAGCAGTAAGCTTTGATGATAGTGTTGATGAACAGACAAGACAAATATTTTTAGATGTTTTTGACGATTATTTAAAGGGAATAACATCATTGTTTAATAATGATGGAGATTTTATTTATAAAGCTGTTAATACTAATACTAATCAAATGATTTCGCAACATAGTGAAAAAATTACAACTAATGATGATCAAGGTAAATATAGTTTCTATACTGAGGCGAGCTATGATCAAAATGGTCTAGTTTCATGTAATGGGGATTTAAGTAGTGATAAACTATCATATTTTAATATTGCTAACCTTTTAAGCTCATTTGCACATTATGATGGTGAAAATACTATATATATTGACAACTGGATGTTTGATACAAATGCAATCAAGATTAATGTTCCTAAGAATCTTCAAATTACATATATTATTCCAGAAACACCAGCCAGTCATGGATATGCTTCACAATATGTTAATTCATGGGAAAACTATAATTATTTTTCAGCTATTGCGTTATTAAGTTGTTCAGCTATATTAGTCTTATTTATCTTATTTTATCCAATTAAAATTGTAGAAGATGTTAATCCGTTTTTGTCAGTAAAGAGATGGAAAGCAGAAATAAATCTAGCTGTTTTAACGCTTATGATTACTTTTGGCGTTATGGGCTGTATGATCGTGACGGGTTATACACTTAATAATTCACTTTTAGAATTATTAAAAAGATATGACATCATGTATGTAGATTACATCGTTATAGTTATTAATTTTGTGATTTGGATACTGACGCTTTTAGTTATTTCATTAGGAATCTTCCAATTAAAGTACATTTTTGCTCGAGGATTCTGGCGTTATTTAAAAGAAGATACGTTAATTGGTAGTGGAGTACGCAGTATCAAAAATAAACTTAATCAAATTGCCGATATTGATCTATCAAAGTCGTTAAATCAAACAATCATGAAATATATTTTGATTAATACAGCAATCATTATGATCATGATTACTTTTTGGGGTTTTGGATATTTCCTAGCTATTATTTATGCATTTTTAGTATTTTTTTGGGTCAAAGATAAAGTGCTGAAGGTGCAAGATGACTATGATAAATTATTGACTGCAACAAAAGAATTAAGCAAAGGTAATTTTGATGTAGAGATAGATGGTGATTTAGGTATTTTTAATGCTTTAAATGATGAATTTAAAAATATTCGAATTGGTTTTGAAACTGCTGTTAAAGAAGAAACTAAGTCTCAGAATATGAAAAATGAATTAGTAAGTAATGTTTCTCATGACTTAAAAACACCATTGACATGTATTAAAAATTATATTGTTTTATTGCAAGATGATAATTTACCAATAGAGACAAGACATGAATATTTAGATAATTTAAATCAGTATTCTAATCGTTTAACGAATTTAATTGAAGATTTATTTGAAGTTAGTAAAGTTAATAGTGGTAATATCAAGTTAAATTTAATGGAACTTAATATTGTTGCATTAATTGAGCAGGCGCATGCTGAATGTAGTGAAATATTAGATGCGCATCAATTAACTGTTATTACTAATTATCCACATAATGATATAATCCTCAAATTAGATGGTGATAAGACGTATCGTATTTTTGAGAATCTATTCACTAATATTTCTAAATATGCTCTATTTAATAGCCGTGTATATGTTGATTTAACGGAGGAAACTGAGAATATTACTATTATTTTTAAAAATATTTCACAAGAGCAGATGAATTTTAGTCCTCAAGAAATTACAGAAAGATTTGTTCGTGGTGATAAATCGCGTCATGAAAGTGGCAGTGGTTTAGGATTAGCAATAGCTAAAAGTTTTGTTGAAGCACAGGGGGGGACTTTTAATATTGCAATCGATGGGGATCTATTTAAAGCAATAATTACTTTTAAAAAGATTGCTAAGTAGTCGTAATTGAAGCTATACTAAAGGAGTAGTCCTTTGAAAGTAGGTGGAATTAGGATGAAAATACTATTTGTTGGGAATTCGCATACGTATATGAATGATATGCCAGAAATGGTGCGAATCAATAGTAGTGAAAAGTTAGAAGTGACAATGTTGGCCCGTCCTGCAATTACCTTTCACGACCATTTAGAGTCAATGGAATTACAGTTCGCTTTAAAACAAGGATATGATTTTGTTATTTTTCAACAGGCAGCACATGAGCCTTGTCCAAGTAAAGAAGCAACATTGCATGATGCTAAAGCATTGATTGAATTGGCACGTAGCTGTGGTGTTATGCCATACATTATGATTCCTTGGAGCCAACGGAATTATGATGATGATTTTAAAACAACCAAAGATATTTATCATCAAGTAATGATGGATAATTTAGTTGATGGAATACCGGTGGGTTATGTCATTAATCGTTTAAGCCATCAAAATCCCGAATTAGAATTGTTCCAAAGTGACAATCAGCATTTAACTTCATTAGGGAGTTATCTTGAAAGCATTACGATTTTAAATACAATTTTCTTTGAAACAAAGTTTCCTGGTAAACTCATTTATCCTAACCAAAGTAGTTTTGAAGAACATCAATTGGATGAAAGACTTATTGATTTTTTAACTAAAGAAGTAGTTCATACTGTAGAACGATTTAAGAGTAATTATTGTGTTTGTGGAAAGCGAGAGATTTTAGATGATTAGAAGTGTCACTAAAAATGACTATGAAGAGATTGCTAAACTGATGGTTGAAGCATTTAAAAATCCTCCTTGGAATGAGGTATGGAGTTATGAAAGATCATACCAGCGAATTGAACAGTTAGACGACGGAAAATATACAAGGTGTTTTGTGTATATGTTAGATAACAAAATAGCTGGTGTTGTTTGTGGGAAATTAATAACATATGTTAATGATCTTGATTTTATGATTGAAGATTTTTATATTGATCCTCATTGTCAAAGAAGGGGATTAGGAAAGAAAATGATGGAGGCATTAGAGGAATGTTTACCTGAAGTTGATAATTTAACTTTGTTGACAGGACGAGAATTTTACAGTGCTGATTTTTATCAGAAAAATGGTTTTAAGATTAATGATGACATGGTATTTATGGTAAAAAAATTAAAGTCTTAATAAATCTAAATTATGCCGAATTATGTTGACAATATGTGATTATCTCCTTATATTATATGTAGATTGATAAAGGGGATATAAGATGCTGAATAAGTTTAAGGGATTAAAATTAAAGTGGTATCATTTTGTAGTATTTTGGCTACCAGGTGGAATGCTATTATTAACAGGTTTATTAGCATATCAATATCGTAATTCAAAAATAGTATGATTATTTAGCTTGTACAAATTATTAAATGAAAATAGATTTTAAAGACAATAGTTTGATTTAGAAGGGAAATATGTTTCCCTTCTTTTTATATTTTAGGATAGCTGATTTTTATATATTTGGTTGATCTAGACAGTTATATATTAAAAAATGACTAACTGATAATAAAATGAACCTCCATTATTTGTGATGCGTACCCTCTTTACTGGGCAAACCAGTAAGGAGGGTTTTTATATGAAATATGATTATGTATTTAAGTTAAATTGTGTTGAACTATATAGAAATGGTCGATGGCATGAAACACCAGAAGGAATTGGAC